>JAABUO010000820.1_pt1 | contig 48534 bp, 45 predicted proteins | sample 5559291 | NCBI WGS metagenome assembly JAABUO01 (sample SAMN10711878, study PRJNA513372) | rock metagenome | isolation source: Antarctica rocks | place: Antarctica: Victoria Land, Finger Mt sud
TATTTATATTTATATTTATATTTATATTTATATTTATATTTATATTTATATTTATATTTATATTTATATTTATATTTATATTTATATTTATATTTATATTTATATTTATATTTATATTTATATTTATTATTATTTTTATTAATATTATTTGTTTATAAAGTTGTTCATTTTAAGCAATCAATTAATTTAACTTGTTTAAAAGAATATTAAGTAAAAAATATAATAAGTAAGTAAAATTATAAATATATAATAATATCTACTAGATTATAATTTAATTAGACTGGTCGCGTCGAGTTGAGTCATCAAGTTCGAGCCAAATTCTCGACTCGCCAAGATTCAATTTGAGTTAGAAATCTTGACTCAAGTATTTGGATCAAGTTAAAGAATAAATATGAAATACTTAGCGTATAACTTGATTCGACTCGCCAAGACTCGAAAAATTTAGATTATTTTTGAAAAAGTGCATTAATTAACTTAATCAAGTTGATTAACTTAATTAATTTGTTTATAATATTATATAGTAATGCATTTAGGTAATGCATGTGTACGTTATTTGTGCGTTATTATTTTTAAACTATTTTTAGTAATTCAAATAATGCGAATTTTTTTAAAAATAGAAAATCTTGGCATTTTGACGTCATTTTCGATTGCTTGGCGAATCGATCGAGTCGAGTCAAAAAATCGTTAATCTAAATCAATTCCAAGTTGAGTCAAGAGATTGATATCGAGTATTTGGGTCGAACTAGAATGTTAGTATCGAAATCTAGCTCAACGATTAATCTAAATTTAATATAAAGTTTTAAAACTTATATTATCTAATAAATATAATTGTATTTTTATCTACAATTAAGTATATAAGATTAATTCAATTATAACAATAAATACAAATTAATTGTATTTTAATAATTTCTTCAATTGTTAAGAACTAGACTCGAAATTACTATTAAAAGAGATATCTAAATAATATAACTAGATAAAACTTAGATCTAGTGTGATCGTCAAGTCGAGTTTCAACCCGATCGGGTTAACCCGCCCAACCCTAACCCTAGGGTCAGGCAAATTTCCTAGCCTAATAGGGTGGAACGAACGAAGAATGCGCGCCAAGTGTTTAACTCGACTCACCCGATCACGTGACGTCACGTGACGCGCGAATCATATGCGATTAGCGTGAACCTTGCACTAGCCTAATCGGGCTAGCTTGAATTCTGCGCTAGCTTAATTAGGTTAGCGCATAGATAAGATAAGATAAGATATGTAGATGCTAACGCGACGAAGTTAGCTTAAGTTCTTGGCATTAACTCGACGAAACTCGACCCTAGGGTCGGGTTCACGCCTTAACCCTGGCCCAACCCTACGGGGCCCAAGAGGGTGAATCGAGTTAAGAAAAAAGTGTTCGATTCGATCCAACGATCACACTACTTAGATCTATATTAAATTTAATATACAAAATAAAAAACAAGAAAGATAAAAGAAAAACAAGATAATATTGATTATATAAGATTGCAAACTTTATGTTTAACAAAAGTTTATTTAGATTCAATCTAGTTTAATTAAGATTTAACTTAAGAGATTTAGTTTAAATTTTATTTAATTTTATTAAGATTTAACTTAGATTTAATCTAGAAGATTAAGCAAGATTAAGACGAAAATTAATTTAATCGACGAGCTTAATTGACTAATTGCTAATTTAACATCATTATATTAATTATTATTAGTAATTATCTATATACAAATGTATATAAATATAGTAAAGAAGTTTGCAACTTAGATTAACTTCTTGCTTATTGCATACTATTTAGCACTATCTAGCGCAACTTTTGTTTTAACTTGTTTGTAAAGTTAAGACTTACAAGCTCATGTAATTATTACGTTCGATCTCGTGAAAATCTTCGAACTAAGCTAGTGACTTGTAACGTTGTGCAATTCTCTCGTATATAAAAGCTAAACGCGTAAAGTTGTTTCTCATTATGTTATTGTTCGCATAATTTTTTGTTATTTCGATGAACTTGTGTGCAATCTTCGTAAAGTTCTTTTGCAAATTCGTGTAATAAATTCGAATAAAAACGCTTCTCTTTGTTAAAGAATTTATGATTTCGCGAATGTTTAAATCAATACGATCGATATACGTAACTTAAACATGTTAGTATAGTTTCGTAAAACGTTAAATATACAAATACATTTGTTCGTAGCATTCGAGTTGACTTCTTTATAATCTTGTTAATATTAAGTTATAGACTCGTAGTATTAATATTTTATTTTTTACAATATTAACGTTGAAGCTTGTAGCTATTAATACAAATTAGTATAATAGTCTCTAATATAAAATAGAGACATACTTAACTTATTCGATTTTAATAAGCTTGTTATAGAAGTTGTTTCATTTACATTTAGTAGTACTTCGTATAATTTTATATTTTAATCTACTTTTTTCGATTTTTTTTGTAGAATTTGCTATAATTAGATCTTAGTACAAAAGTTTAGCATATTGTCGAAATACGCACAAATAGAAGATTTACGCTTTGCATTAAACTTAGATTCTTTGTTAAAAAAAATATTTATTGTAATTTGTCGTACTTAAAAGTACGCTTTAGAATAAATTTATTCAATTTAATATTAAGACTTGATATTTAATTCGAATGTATGTTGATCGAACTAGATTCTAAACAACGTTAAAACTATTAGTGCATAAATTTACAAAGTAATTTTCGAAATACAACAATATATATCTTTGTGTATAGAAACTTCGTACAAATTGTTGCAATATAATTGTTTAAATTTATACAAAAAAGAGATACAACTTATCGAATTCTATGTCGATTACAAGAACTTGTTAGATTTTAAATTATCTTAAGTATATTTTAAAATTGCTAACATTAACAAACAAATTTCTATACAATTATATACTTTGTTGTATAATAATATATCTATATTGTAAAGACTATAAAAGTTATCAATTATACTATATATTAATTAAATTGTCTAAAATCTAATAAAGTTACTAATATAATATAGAATTATGCGAAAAAATATATAGAGTATTAAAATTAGAATAAAATATTAATTTTCTAGATATTTATTAAAGATATTGCAAATAATCTCTAAAAGTAGAAGAATATTAATTCTATAAATTAAATAATATATATATCTATATATATAATATTATACTAAATAGTTTTATTTAAAGATTTAAATCGAAAAATAATTAAATTTTCTAATTGTTTTATTTAATATAATATTTCTAAAGTTATTGCAAATTAAGTATTAATTTTCTATATTATATTTAATAGTTATATTGTTTATAGATAGCATTTGTTATAAAGTTTTCTATTAATAGATTTTGTTTATTTTAATATTATTTTTTGCAATTATTTTATTAGTTAAATAGACAATTATTTGAAAGTAAATCTCGAACAAGCACAATTATTAAAAATAAAAAAAGTTAAAAAATTAAATATTTATTTAGCGCTATTAATACTAGTTTAAATTAAGTAGTTGTTTTTCTCTCTTATAGATTATACTATAAGTATTAATATAAAAAAAGAATTACTTAATTTAAACTAGTATTAACAACGCTATTAATTAGATAAGAATTAAATTAAGCTTAAATTTTTATTTAAAATTCGATTCGAAACTTACTTTAATAGTAATATTAATATAAAATTAATTAAAAATAATTTTATTATTTATTAATTATTTAGAAATATCTTTAACGTTATATATTAAAATAAATTTAAACATTAAAAATAAACAATAAACAATATTTAAATATATATACTTTTAACAAAAAATTATATAAATATAGTTATATATAAATAATTTAATATAGTATTTAAAATATTATTAAATATATAATTAATTTAAATATATCTTAAGTTTATATTAGTTGTTACAACATTTTTTTATATTATAATTAAAATCTATTGTAATAATTCTAATTAATAAAAACTTGTAATTATTTGTAACTAGTTTTTGCAACTCTTTTATTAATTATACTAATATTAATTGACATAAATATTATTTAGAACGCTCTCTATAATATAAAATGTTCTACTTTTGTAAGATATAATACTATTGTACTATAAAAGTGCACATAATCGTAGTAATTGTTCTTGTATTTTATAGTGCATAGTAATTATCACAAAGTCTTTGCTATTATCTACGAAATCTCGCCATAATCTATGCAATCGCCTAGATACTATTGCACTAATTTATCTTTTAATTCTTTAATAATTACTTTTCGCTTCTTGTGCTTTCTCGTAAAGATAAAGTTTCTTGTACAATTTTGCAAAGTGTTTGTGAGCGTTGTGAGTCTTCTTGTACAATTGAGCACAATTAGCGTTCTTCAACTTAATATTAATTATAGAAAACATCATTTTTTCTTTTTCTTTATTAATAGTTGTTAACTTTTTTGTGTTAATTTTTTTCTTTAAGAGATTTGCATAGTCTTAGTGTTAGATCGCAAGAAATTTATATAAATGCGCATTACTTTGTTTAGCGTCATGTTTAGAGTTGTTTTTACTAATTGTACGCTTTAAGACGAAAGTTGTACGCTTAATTTTGTCTTTTACATTAATTGTATAGAGTTAGCACGAACGTAAATCAATTCATAGAAAAAAATTCTTACTCGAGACGAAGTCGTAGCGAAATACTCTCTAGTTGCTATCGAAACAATTCGCGCACATATTATTACGAAAGTTTGCGAAAGAGCAATAAATACGAAGTTTCTTTTTGTTATTGCGATAATATAAATAGACAATGTTACTTTTGTGTACAATGTTCGCGCGTAATTGCAATATGATCGATTTAACAATAATTAAACGAGTTTAATTTTGCACAAATTAGCAATAAAGTATACATTATACGAATAAATTCTTGTATTATCTTTTTTACTAGAGTTAAGAAGCGCAATATTATATCGTTCACAAATGACATATAAGTGAGTTGCGCAATAGTGACAAGAATTTGTGTTATCTTAATACAATAAATCTTGATTTCTATTAAAGCTTTGCTCTTTATTGCGAGTTTGTCATAAATTATGCAATTCATTATTTCGAAGTTATTTAAGTAAGTTTTTATAATAAAAAATTTAGATTTTTCGAACTTATCTTTATTGAGTGACGTCGATTGAGTCATTGTAGTAGATTGTAGAATTTCGCTAAGCAACTTGTACGACTTGCTAAAAATATGTAGCGAAAAGTAAAGATACGTAGTAGATTGCTATTAAGTTGTAGAACGAAGTAGAAGCTACTATACGCAATGCAATTAGCAAAGAACTATTAAGAAAACATATTAATCTATATTAGAAGATATAGTCTAGACAAAGAATGTAAGAAGAGACAAGACAAAAATAGAAAATAAGATGAAATCGTACGTTCGTATAACAATGAGCAAAGAGAGCAAAGCACTTGACATAAAAGAAACACAAAGTGAATACATTTAAACAAACTTGCACTAGTAGTTGCGAAATTTTACAAAACAAGACAAAAACATATCACATTGCATAAGTAAAAAGAGAGAGAAATAATTTACGCAATATTTTGCGCGAGATAATGCAAAAACAAACATAGAAAGAAAAATAAATATAATATTGAACAAATAGTTTATACAACTAGATATTATGTTTAGTACAAAATGTTTGTAGCAATTGATACAACTTATTGAATAATAATGAACTAAATCAAAACATTTTTAATTTACATTATTTTCTTATAATATCAAGATTAGAAACGAATAGGGATTGGAACTATAATAAATATTATTAAAGTCAAACATTCTATATAGACTAATCGTTGAGTTGAATTTCGATATTAACATTCTAGCTCGATCTAGATACTTGATATTAATCTCTTGGCTTAACTTGAAATTGATTTTAGATTAACGATTTTTTGATTCGATTTAATCGACTCGTCAAGCAATCGAAAATGACGTCAAAATGCCAAGATTTTCTATTTTTAAAAAAATTCGCATTATTTAAATTACTAAAAATAGTTTAAAAATAATAACGCACAAATAACGTACAAATGCATTACTTAAATACATTACTATATAATATTATTAATTAATTAATTAAATTAATCAACTTGATTAAGTTGATTAATGCACTTTTTTAAAAATAATCTAAATTTTTCGAGTCTTGACAAGTTGAGTCGAATTATACGCTAAGTATTTCATATCTACTCTTTGACTTAACTCGAATACTTGAATTAAGATTTCTAACCCAAATCGAATCTTAACGAGTCAAGAATCTAGCTCGAACTTGATAACTCAACTCGACGCAACTAGTTTAGATAACTATATTCGTCAAGAAATTGTGAAGAAGCTTAAACGAAAATACAATTACATCATTGCTCTATTAATCTTGCATCAACGATTAAAGAGTTGAAACATACACAAACGCATTTATACGAACGATTTCGATATCTTACGAGCACGTCTTGTTGTATTGTTTTTTCAATTTCGTCTAAATAATGAAGAGCTACTACGAATACTTCAAATTAAAGAATATCAAATTGATTTTATAGACTTGACACACTTGCGACACAAATTAAGATTATATCGTTAAACTACAACTTCTCGTAAAGAGAGAACAAAAACATACAATAGTGTGCGTATTTTGTTAGATAAGCACATATAAACATTGATAACTTAAGAGTTAAAAAAGAACGTTATACAAAGCTACGAAAGAAATCGATTGTATAATCACTTTCGAAGCAAGAGAATACTTATAGCAAGATGTGTGCTTTTTGTACAATGCAATATAATTTGTACATACTATTTGTACAACAATTGTACACACTTTTTGTACAACAATTGTACACACTCTTTGCACAACAATTGTGTAACTTACATTAATATTTTTATAAAGACTCTCTCTTTAATTAATATCGATTGCTAGTATTGAAGCGAGTTAAACAACGACGCAAGAATCTCGAACGCAAGAGAGGAAAATACATTACATTTAAATTAAATTTTGTATAATCTCTTAACGAACACAATAAACTTAAGAAATACAATATCGAAATCTACGTCGCAATCGATGTCTACTTTCGCTATGTATTGTGAATATATGTTAACTATACTTTGCGCACAATTGTTAGTGTTTTGCGACAATATTTAGATAATGTCGAGTTTTTAGAACAACATTCTCGCTTTATACGAATCGATCAAGATATAGAGATTGTATTAATGATTAAAGCTCATTATCAATTGTGTCAAGAGTAGTGTGATCGTTGGGTCGGGTCGAACACTTTTTTCTCAACCCGACCCACCCTCTTGGGCCCCGTAGGGTTGGGCCAGGGTTAAGGCGCGAACCCGACCCCAGGGTCGGGTTTCGTCGGGCCAATGCCAAGAGCCCAAGCTAACTTCGTCGCGTTAGCATCTGCTTATCTTATCTTATCTTATCTATGCGCTAACCCGATTGGGCTAGCGCAGGGTCCAAGCTAACCACATATGGTTAGCGCAGGATTCGCGCTAATCGCATATGGTTAGCGCGTCACGTGATGTCACGTGATCGGGTGGGTCGGGTTGGACACTCGGCGCGCATTCTTCGCCCGCCCCACCCTGTTGGGCTAGGAAATTTGCCTGACCCCAGGGTCAGGGTTGGGCGGGCCAACCCGACCCGACGGTCACGCTAGTCAAGAGATTGTATCAAATATCTTATTAATAAACTACTACATATTTGGCACGAGTATAACAAATATACGCATTAAGAGTTGATAAAAACAATTAATTAACTACTATGAAGAGCAATAAATTGTAAGTGTCTTGTACTATCTTGTGCTTATTTGCTAATTACAAGTATAGATCTATTTCAAAATCTTAACTAAAAAAAATCTTTTTAATAAAAAGATGTTATTAGATTAGATTATCTTATACGCTATCTATATGTCAATAATTTATAGAGAGATCAAGACATATGTTAAGTTCTAGAACAATCATTCTATACGAATGCAAAAGAAGCGATCAAACGTAATTGTCGATATATTTTATGTGCTTTATGTTTATCCAAAAGATCATATCTTTAACTATGATATATTATGTTTAATAGAGAAGCTTGCATATTTGCAACAAGATGTTGCAAAATAAAGTAAATTCTTTACATCATATAAAGTAAAAGTGTACTAATTAATAATAGATAAAGATAACTTTTTTTCATCGCTTATTATGTAATAATGTATAGAACAACTTTAATTAATGCAATTTGATCTTAATAATTTTTTATCAATTTTCAAGAAAAAGCAAAGCAATTTATATCGTATGATTTACATCGAATTAAAACAAAGAGTGTATTAACATATTCGAAACGACGCAAAATCGATTCTAAGCTTATGCGACAAATTGGACGAGACGCGTAATTGAAAATTATCTATGAATGAGAACATATTGAAGGTGAATTTAGCAAGTGATAAGACAAACGACACGTATAACGCTAGAGCAAACTATTCTTGATAGAACACATTTTTGGTTTCTTGTGCGATATTGGTATAGACTCTATATAATCTCGCACTTTTTCTATATCTCGTTCGTTTCTCTTTGCACAAATTTTGTATAAATTTTGTAAATCTCTTATTTTCTTCGCGAATTGTTGTATTTACATTGCGACTAAATACTACAAATCTATTACTCTTAATTATAATTTCTTTTAGTTTTGTATAAGATTCGTTTTGTTTAACTATTAAAGTTTCGCATAATTATAAATGCATAGATACACATTGCTTAAAGTGTTAAACATCAAATCTTTACTTTGTATATTGTTGTACAAATCTTAACAATCTATATTAATTTAATTTTGTAGAAGAGCGAAGTGTTGCTTATTTCTAATAATACATTATCGTTATATAATCGCAAAAATTCGCATAAATCTTATTCTTTTAATCATTTATTGCATTTTACTTTGCTCAATTCTTCGTTAAAGAACACTACTTTTTATTATTTTATATTAGCAAACATTGTCGCAACATTAAGTTAATCTAATGTTGCACAATTTTAAGCAATTTATGTGCAACACACTTCATTTTAGTTCTATGATACTTTAGCGAAACAAATACGAACAAGCTTAATGCAAAAATATTTTCGCGAACTTAAGTAAAAGTTTAAACGTTCTAAGAACAACAAGAAACTTAAGACTCTTAAAGTTTGTATACAATTTGTTTTGATCAAAATCAAGTGACGTGTGCACAATGATAATCGAGAATTTACAAGTATCGTAATTATCTCTTTTAATTTGTGCACATCTTTAATATAGTTGTACAAATATTAACATAATCTATAGAGACAACACACATTATTGTGTCAAATCGCTTAATTAATAGTTTGAAGAACTTTATCGACAACGATATAATTGTTTAGCCAAATAAATGAAGAGACTACATTAAGCAATACGATAATAAATTGTATTTAGCTTTAAATATCTCGAACAACAAAGCAAATGTTGTAAGAGTGTCTAAATATAACATGAATTACGCGCAAAATACATAAAAGCTTTTGAAAATTCTAAAGTATAAAGAGAAGAAACGCGACATAATTTTTTTAATAATTAAGCGTAAAGAAATTATAGAAGATGTTATAGATTTGAAGAAGATATCTAATATAAATAAGTTCAAGTTTGTACAATTAAGCATTAAAATTGCACATATTAAGTTCGAGACAAAAAGTATTAAGCAAAAATTATTAAATACTAGCAACAATTCTAGTATTGCACAATCTCTAGCACAACAAACTACGAATGTGCGATTTTCTCAAATTAAACGCGAGAAGACGTTTGTATTAATAGAGAAAATTATTTTACAATTATCTTTGTTAATTGTATCGTTACAATAATCATTTGCGCAATTAATCTCTTCTATTAGTTATAAAAGAGAATATTTCGCTTTTAATGTTAAACTCTTTTAAGACTTATTAAATTTGTACAATTCTAATATCTTTAGACATTTGTCATTGACGCATCGTTCTCAATTGCGCATTGCTTCGCCAATATATAAATTTAATCTCAAATTGAACTTTAATTTCGAAATTAACTTAAGACTTATAAATATTGATTCGAATCATAATACACAACTTGATAAATCTTCGTTACTTAATAAAGTATTTACAAAGAAGAATACAAAGAATTTAATTTCAAATATTAAGAATCGCAAGAAAACAAATTACAAAAGAGCGAATCACAAAAAAATACAACAAAAGAAAAAATTACAAAGTACGAATCGTTTTAAGCGTGAGAACAATGTTACAATAAGATTGAAAAATATATAAAATAATGCGTCTAGTCTTCGCAAGAATATTCGTAATTAAAAGAAAATCAAACGATAATGTGATGTATTGATTAAAATAATTTTGTGTTAAGAGTTTACAATATAACGAATGTGTGCTAGTTGTCTTTCAACGTAATTGCTATAAATTAATACAATGAAATGCACTTGAGAAATTAATGCTAAATGATGTAGTGATTAGTTGTGCAATGTTGCATCTTGTTGTAAGTGATTGTATGCGTCGGGCGCAAAGTCTAGTTACAAAATTTCAATGTTTGGTTTTCGATTTTCGATTTTCCGAAAATTTTCTATTTTGACCTTAAGCAGGGTATCGGCCACCGTAGCTCATGCAGATAAGCCTTGCCATAGGGCTGACAGTTCGAAATTCGACTAAAGTCAGATACAGTAAAGTATATCAGTCTCCTTATCACTAGCCTATTACTCTCCTACACGGAGATCAGTTGCCCAAAGTTCCTTCCAATAGCAATCGAAGTATACCAAGCCACCAGCCTCAAACCCATTCGAGCGCAGCACTTTTCCGCGACGCAGTTCATGGCCTGAAGATACACAACACCACGATAAGATCAATGAAGTATATCACGAGACGATCTCCGTACCCAAGGCGCGATCGCCCCAGCTAGCCATTCCTCTAGCACGCCCAAGGCAACGACGTATGTCTTCAGCAAAGAGCTGCCGAGGCAGGGGGCCGATGGAGCTGGTTTGCGAGCGCGATGTCCCACTTTCACCAACCAGTGCCCTCATAATGCCTGCGAAAGAATCTGGATGCGAAAGTAGTCCTGCAGTCACTGCTGGAGAAAGTGGAAAAGCTTCAAATATTTCGCCACTGAAGGTCTCTGGTGGGTTTTCTGCTGTGCTTCGGGGCAGGAAGAAGACCTACCCCTGCCTATATAGCTGACGCTGAGGTCTGGTGATGATGACGGGTACGAGCACTGAATGGGATAAGCAGGCCTATATATCAGAATGTGTTCGAGGAAGACCTTTGAGAAAGGTGTTGACGGAATAGTGGTTTTGGGCTGATCTGTCAGCGACGGCGTATTGCTACAGCGGCAGACAGGCAGAGCATGTGGCGTATTCGGGCATAGCATCTTGGGTAGGCCTTGAGAAGAAAGCAAGAAGACAAAGATATCTGGGATGTCCAGAACTTAAGAGAACAGAATGCGCTCATTCTTGTCGCGGCATAGAACAGGATCGCGGTTCTGACGAGAGAGAAAGATGTTCTACCTAGCATTACTGCGTGCTACTTCTTGGTGAGATAAGAACGACCACCGTGACCAACGAAGATTTTTACTCGCATTGTAACCCAAGAATCCAGGAGCAAAGCAACAAGGATTGTCGGTGTTCATGGAATATTCTGCTGATCGATATCACCGCCACCCAATTTTGTCTAGTAAAAAATGTACGATCGAAGCAAGTCTGGAAATACGCTCCCACCCCTCAAAGGCCATGAGGAAGGAGGTACGGCAGGTTCCTAGCTTTTTCAGCATCTCCTTTGGGTTATGAAGTCTCGAAACTCTGTACATACCATCATTAAACCACTTCAACGAGTGCAGTAGCCTCCATCGATGAGGATATCCGTCCCAGTTGTGTAAGTGCTAGCATCGCTGATCAGGTAGACATAGGCGCCTTTCAACTCCTTCGCGTCCCCATCGCGGCCCATCGGGATCATGCTCTTCCACAGCTTCTGCGTGTCCTGATCCACGAAGTCGCTCAACCCAGTATCAATATACCCAGGCGAGATGCTATTGACTCTAGCAAAGTCACGCCACTCATTGGCCAATGATTTCGCCATGTGAATGCAACCAGCCTTGGCAACGTTGTAGGAGGTCTGTTCTTGCGGGTAATTGGCGATGTGGCCAGACATGGAGGCGGTGATCACAAGAGAGCCGGTGCCGCGCTCCTTGAAGTGGTGTCCGACGGCTTTGGCGCAATTGAAGGTGCCGGTAAGATCGGTGGAAATGACTTCCTCCCAGTCATGAACCGAGCCGTCAAGGATGCCGGAGTTGGCGGTACGGCCGGCATTGGCAACGAAGCCGTCGATCTGTTTATATGTCAATATTACTTTTGAAAAATCTCCATAGTTTTTTGACACGGCGTCAAGGGTTGACAGAAGAAAGCCGTGTCCACATACCTTGCCGAATTCCTTGATGACATCAGCAACGAATTTCTCGCAATCCTTGTAGTCGGCAACGTTGAGCTTGTAGGCCTTAGCCTTGATCTTGTAGCTCTCCATCAGCTCCTTGGCATTACGCTCACCACCTTCAGCTCGGGAAGCATAGGTGATGGCGACATCAGCACCGAGCTCAGCGCAACCACGAGCAGCCTCAATGCCCATACCTTTGGGGCCGGATGCGCCAGTGACGACAACGACTTTGCCTTTGAGGCTGAAGAGATCGAGCAGGCGCTCGGCTTTAGGGACTTGGATAGGCATGGTGAGTGGTTTGAAGGGTTGTGATTATGGAGGTGAGGTTTTGGACTGTTGGGGGACGAGCTTGGAAGCTGCGTATATATCAGCAACGGCTCGAGCTGTCAGGCCTTCTGAAGGCAGGGCAATCAAGGAACTTACACGAGCGATGTCAATTGAAGCGGAAGAGACGGGAGGAGTGACGTTTAGAAGTAGTGGTTGTTGGATCAGGAAACAAAAACTGTTGCTCCGTTGAATGTGCCCCACTAATAAGCCGCCAATCCGGGCTTTCCCCCGCCATAATTATTAGCATGTGACGCTACATCAGTCGGGCCGAATGCCGACGTCAAAGCGGAGCATAAATGACCAAGCGCTAACAATATTATCAAATCTTTCGTCAGCATCAACAATAACACTGTCCAAAGCCTAAAGCTCGAAGTACTCTTCCTGCATTCTCTGCCGTCGCGGAACAGCCAAGCAGCTAGCCAGTCCTATCTCTGCTACCAGCTAATTTGGAAAGAATGCGCTCTTTTGTCCACCAAAATCCCGCACGGCGGCAACATGCTATGCGCCGGCAGAGTGCTCCCCTCACTGTCCAGACCGCATAACTATCATTGCCTACGTTTGGAACGCGTCGACGAGTCGAATGTCGAGTGACCGACTATTTATAACTCATTACTAAGGAGTCAAACAATCAAAGAGTATCACGCAGCCTACCTTGCCCAATACTGCTGCAACATACTTACATAATGCCTACAAAGCTCTTCTCTCTGATCTCGTCTTCTGACGTAAGTCTTTATAAGCTCAAGACATACTCGAACGATGCGCTCTAGCCGCGTCTGCGTTTTTGTTAATATCCTCACAGAGCTGTGGGAACGCTTTCTGTAACAACAGTATTATCTCTGTTTCTCTCCTTTTAATTCTGGACGACCTTTTGATGATGTAGAACCCCAGGATCACGAGTAGACATAGGAAATGAGAAGAGGCAAGCTACTTTCTTATTCCAGCAGCCAGGCTCTCAAGCTGTCGAGGCTGATATGAAGACGTAAGGGAGGAATCCAAAAGCGTGGGAGACAAGGGGGACGATACGAAGGTACAGAGCAGAGGGTTTGCCAAGGACTCATATGAGCAGCCCGATGCGAAAGGTAGAACTGTATGACTTTCATTGCAAGGCTAGATCAACGCTATAAGCTCAAATGCTACATTCTATCGTAAAAGCTCAGACATGCAAATTCTATCATAAAAGCCCAGACGTGCGTGCAAACAGTCAAAAAAGAGATCGCTCTAAAAGCTGTGCAAAAATCTGAGCCGACGCCTTGCTGGAAGCGCTGCAATTTGATAACCGTCAAGGGGATTCTTAATCACTTGGGCGAGTCGACTGGGAAGCGGCGCTCATTCGCCAATCGCGCCCGCCATCTCCTTTGCCTGGCCTCGTGGCTTCTCGCGGCCCATTGCGTCAACAGGTGGATACCGCGAACGAAGTTCCAGCTCCTCCAGGGGAACTCCATTGCGGATATACCTTGCAAGGAAAGTCAGACGGCTCAAGGAGAAGAGAGGACGCACTTACTGGTCGCTAGCCAGCTCCCTTGGCTGATAGTCCCAACTCTGGAATCGTCCTCGAGTGAGCGCATCCCAACACAGCTTCCTCGACCGCTGACTCTTCAATACCTCAGCGTGAATACGCTTGAAATCCCAGCGTGCGTTGGCCTCCAGCTCGAAGGCTTGAAAGGCCTGCTTCACGGTTGCGTCGGTGCTGGTGGCCAGGTTAGTAAGTTCACGGGGATCTTCGTCAAGGTTGAATAGCTGAGGAGGATCCACAGGGCAGGTGACGAATTTCCAAGGTCCACGTCGAATCATCATCAGAGGTGCCACAGTGCCTTCTCCCAAGTACTCTCCATAGACTGTTCGTGGGCTACCATTTCCTTCGAGGAAAGGAACAAGCGAACGACCATCTAGAGGCAAACGTGGGTCGGTGGTTTGACCAACTAGGTCGACGAGTGTAGGGAGAAGATCCATGGAAGAAACACTATGGTTGATATAACCGGGCTCAAAGCGTTTGGGGTAGGAGATAAGGAGGGGAACGCGGGCAGAAGCTTCAAACCATGACATCTTGTACCTACATTTGTTTTAGCCCTAGCTCGAATGTGACTCCACGGTAGTGCTAGCAAGAAGCTGCAGGACTTTTCTTCTGATCGGAGGTAAGACATACCACAGGCCTCTCTCGCCCAACATATCCCCATGATCCGAGGAAAAAATGACTATGGTGTCTTCTTCCATCCCACACTCCTTCAGCACGTCCAGAAGTTTACCAACATTATCATCGACGTAGCTCATAGCACCGTAATATGCTCGCCGAGCCCGTTCGACAGCTTCTTTAGGTGGGGTGTTGTCCCATAGACCGCATACCTTGAGCAGTCGTTGGCTGTGTGCATCTTGTTCCTCTTGCGGGATCTTGACGTCTGGTTGGGGAATGTCAACGCCCTCATACCGATCCCAGTACGTCTTGTTTATAGTGTATGGGTCGTGTGGGTGTGTGAGAGAAACAGTAAGGCAAAAGGGACGTGCGGACGCTGGCCGGCGAGCGGCACCGTAGAGGTATCGGGTGGATTTGAACATGACCTCTTCATCAAAGTCAAGCTGGTTAGAGCGTATGCATGGTCCGGCTTGTAGGATAGAGGAAGCACTATGCATCCAGTCGAGGTGACGGTCCGGTTCGTCCCAGTCAACGGCCCTAAATTCAATAAGTACATCTTTTAGCGGAGGAGCTTCTAGTTGATGGTACGGTATCGACATAACACGACCACATATGTCCGCTACACCGCCTTGCCCGTTGGTTTAAACCTTCCAAGCATGTTGCATCCCTACTCTTTTCAAACGTACCATCCGAAATCTCCAGGGTATATGTCAGTCGTCAATCTCTCCTCAAAGCCGTGTAGCTGTTCTCCGATGAAGTGCATCTTGCCGGCTAAGATTGTTTCATAGCCTTCACGGCGTAAGTAATGGGCATAGGTAGGCACGTCGCAGCCTAGAGGAGAGGCATTATCCCATGCTCCGAGCTGAGTAGGCAATTGGGCTGTGACAAGCGATGAACGTGCGGGAGCACATAGTGGAGAAGCGCAGTAGGCGGAGTTGAAGACAGTCGATTTGGCTGCTAAAGCATCAATGTGAGGAGTCTTGATAGGGGAGGACTGGTTATGGAGTCGAAGGAGAGGTGCGGAGACCTGGTCAGCTAGAATCAAGAGGATGTTGGGTTTCCGCGCACTGCTGCATATCGAGGGCGGTGCTGTGCTTGGTGGGGTGTCAGCTGGGGTAATGGCGTCGAAGATGTCCATAAGGCCCGGCTAGACTTTACTTTGTAAAGAGGTCTTGAAAGGACGTGTAGAGGGAGTTGCTCGCAGTGTGCGGAGATCGAGGTTGCAGAATGAGTAAGGAAGAATGGATTTAGAGGGTTGGGTCCCAACAATGGTAGAGACAGGAAGAAGACGAGGCAGCACAGATGGTACGAGGGTAGGATAAGTGGGCGGTCGAAGCGGCTCTTGCTGGCTCGTGGAAAAGGGAGGAAGGAGCACATGACATTATTATTCGCAAAAGCGGGCAGGAATTGCAACATCAGGCACGTCACTTCTCGACCCAACATGTACCAGCGCACCGAAGCCACGCAAGCTCCTCGTCGACCAGTCGATTTGGTAATGGTGCAACTGCTCATGGCTTAGATCTCCTACATTGTCCGTACCAACGCATTCGCCGCACCCTGCTTATCAGCCATGGACAGAGGTTCTGGAATTTTACGATCTGAAGCCCTATCACAAAGCCCTAGCACTAAGCCTTTCTTGGCCACTGAAGTGCGTCACGTGACACTTAGCTCACTTTCGCTCTCGTTTACTATGCCCCTGCAGCGGGCCCCTACGAGTGCCGTAATCGGAACTTGTACTTCTTCAGCATGCACTGGTAAGATTCGCAGGGGCGGGATGTAACATGACTGTCATTGGTTCGAAGTCCTGTCCTTCTTTGAGGAAGTCATGGCCAGGAGCAACCATGTTCTGTGTTATGTTCGACAACAATGCTCTGGGCACCGGTAAAGGCACGTTTTGGGCGCTGGTGACTGATGAGGGCTCAAGGCTAGGGAAGAGCCGTTGCGAAGCGATGTAACCCGTGCGTCCGGACTCGACGCTAATGCTGGCAAAGCAATACAATCCAATCGTCCTGGAGTACCTTACAAAATCATCCATTGACCTAGGGACGATATGCATGGCCTATCACCTAAAGTAAGGTGACTGACCAAAGGGGAAGATGCAGCACGACTGAAGAGAACCACCCCAATCACATATATGCAAGCGCTTTCAAGATCGTCACTAATCATACAAAAACAAGACCGTGTTCTGCCCATCCCATCATCACGCAAAGCTCTTCGGCCTTTCAGCGTTCTGTTCTTCGTTGAGGGTATCGCGTCGCTTGTTCGGACCATGCGTCCCTGCGCCTGCACCCTTCTCCTGACGTGCCTGCTCGATCGCTGAACGTTGCGCTATGCTGTCGTCGTGACTCTTCCACGCGATACTAGTGTCCGGAGGGAACGCGAGGACCCGCTTGATCGTTTCGCTAGGAGCAAACATTAGTAGCGGACTCGAGGTGGAATGCTGGAAAACGAGAACACGCGAAGAGACTTGAGCTGTGATTGCACTTACCGGATTTTGATGTTCCTCCCGCCGTCAATGCGCGTCCAGATGCTCAGCACATCCTCGCCACTGCGAACACTCAGCACGGCACCGCAGACTTCCTCGCCTGCCTCCGCAAATTGATCGCCGACCATCGCAAGCAGGAGGTCCTCCCAATATCTATCTGCAACACCCTTCTTCAGCCGTATGATCCATTTACCGCCCCGCTTGTTCTCCTCATCCTCCCACACGGGTCGGATGCCCTTCTTGAAGATATGATAGTCGGAAACTGAAGGTAGAGTAGAAGGGCGTTTGAGATGGGTATAGACGGTCCAAAAGGACTCGACGGTGGAGAAGTGGACTAGGGGTATTGTAGATTTTTCGTAATCGGAGTACTTGGACGTTGGCGGCCTGTACCACACAATCCAGGTAGATTTGAGAGAATGTTCTGAAGAAGTGCTCGAGGGCTTGTTGCCTGATGACAATGATGCCGCTTTTGACTTTCCATCTCCCCAATTGAGCTCTCTTGGGGCATCCTTCTCACGCTTTTCTGTCCCTGTATTGTTTGTGGGGGCTGATTGACCGAATTCGAGAGCTGTACTAGGAGTTCTAGGAATCTTTGCAGTAGAACCGAACGATGCAAAAGCGCCTGATCCAAGGCCGAAGGCGGACGATGCGCCGGTCGTGGGAGAGGCAATGCCGGTGGTAGTGAGTGGGGAAATGCCATTGGCTTTCCCCCCAACAGCACCCTCTCCACCAAATCTCTTCGCTGCAGAATATGTACGGACTGACTCAGGCTTCGGATTATCTTTGCCGCCATTGCTGGTATTGGATGTGGACAAGGAAAGTTTACTGGTACTTCGAGGGGCGGTCAGTCAGTCATACCTTAGCACAAAGATCGTAGAGCACGTACTTCGAGCGGCGTTGCCATAGATTGTCCATCAAGAAGGTTTCAATATCAAATTCAGATCTGTAGATTTGCTAAAACACCGAACTACATATGCTCTGCATGCAATCAAGCGGTGGGTTTGCGATGGCGGTGATGCTGGAGCTTTGTATAGACGTCGGCGCTGGAGTAAGGTGTTTCTAGAGCACCTGACTAGGGCGTGATCTTCCGGGTAAGATGTTGGGAGATAGATGAGTTGTTGGTAGTGTGAGAATCCAGTTATGAAGCAATTACTTCATAAGTCTGGGGAACGGTGTTTGCCCTCAAAGCCAAGGGTCATCGTAAATTATCCAGGGCAAGGTCTTGGCATTGACAGGGGTTTGACTCAGGTCAAAAACAACGACCAGTCTCCCATCTTTTCTTCTCCAACCAAGACCGCCAACTCAAATCATTGCTTGTTATCTCTTCGCTTCCGTATAGCTGGCAATTCCGATGGTAGTGTCCAGATTGACTTTTCCGCTTCGTAAAACCGTCATCACGAGGGCCACTTCGGTGCGAACTTCCCATGATGCGGTGACGACCTGAATACCGGAACATCGTCTGTCCTGTGATATGATACATTTCACAATCATTCGGTAAGTCATTGATGCACATCTCAGCTTCGTTTGAGTCCAAGACATGAAGATAAGAACCGATTCTGGTAATCTGACAGCTCAGCCGCGTGTACACTCTTGCTTATTGCTTGGCGCTGGTTGAGCATGATATCTAAAGGCAAAGTCTGATCTTCCACCAGCTGCTCTGGATAGATGGCTAAAGATATGGTCCTATCGACAAGACAAATACTGACGTATCTGCAGATCGTGATGTGTATTCGGCTAGGCACATAGATTGGAAATGCCATTGTCATAGACAAGCTCTCTGTTTCTGTGGAGGTCGTTGATCATTATATACACATTTTAGTTGCCTGCTTCGTTGGCAACCGGTTTCCCCTGGGCCCTCGTCCCATCACCATCTCGTGGACACGTTCTCGTGCCAAGGACCCGTTTTGTTCTGCCAGCGCACCGTGCGTACTTCACTTGTCGGTCGGTCTACTCTTTTTCGGCCCTGCCACTTTCATATTCCCTCCAACACTCCTTACAAATCAATATCCCACAGAACCCCACCCCGCACACCCACACATTTGCCCCTACCCAGCTTCTCCCGCATCTATCGCAATTCTGTTTCCTGAGCTCGCCTTCCGGGGTCCTGTACGGACTATTTGCCCCGACTCTCTCCCAAATATCTCCCCTACAAAAATAAGTATGCCCACGATGCTGCTCATCGAATGTAGCCACCCGCTGCGCCTGGCATTCCTCGCCATATTGTCGCTCGCCGTCTTCGAAGTCAATCTCATCAAATACCACCTCTTCCGGCTCGGCAGTGAAGCCAAGGAAATCTCGAAGCTTCCGAACGAAACTTTGGACATCCTCGTCGGAGCCTGAACTTAGTAATTCAGAGGGGTCAGTCATGGCGCTGGACGTATTTGATCGTGTTTCGGTATCGAAATCAGCAACGGAAGAGCTTGTTGATGCTTCTGGCTTCTTTTCCAGCACCGGTTTACTTGGTCCACCTCGCTCCCTCTCAGACGTCTCTCCCATCCTCTCAGCGAGACTGAGTCCGTGCTGAAGCGGCTTTCCATGGCGCCTGCTCAGTATGTCGCTTGAGCTTTTCAGGAGCGCTAATCCTTCTGTGCGATTCACATCTATCAAGTCCTGACCCAGAAGCAACACCTTAAGTGCTGCTTTTGATGATGGATCTAGCCTTGCTGTGAACGGGGCCATGTCCTTTGGAGGCTGCTTTGATGGCGGCATCGTAGGTCGGCAGGTCTTACTTGGGGAGATAATGGCTTGGGGAATTGAGGAGTTGGTTACTTTATGGGAGACTACGTAAGTGGGTCGTGATGGAATCCCTAGGCCCATGATGCAGATGTAGACTCACGCTTCGTGATTATCGGGTCTTCCCCCACACACTGTCATAGGTGCGAAGTCACAGGATTACTCGGAGAACGACGCACCTAAGTATATTCATACCTGCAAAGTCCGGCTCTCATCAGATGCGCCCTCACCTTGGCAGTGTATTCTTCACTTCGGGCAAGAAGCAGCCAATGCGCAGTAAGCGGCAGGGGGCCAATAGGATAAATCGTCGGCAAAACTCTGATTGGGTACAAGCGTACAGTAAGCCGATGGCTGTCTCCTGGTCGAAGTAAGACAGACCTAGAAGTAGGATTGTCACTCCACTCCATTGACCAATGGCCTCTATCGGCTGTGTATAGACTCCACAGCGAAGCGCTTTGTACCATTCTTTCCCACGGATCGAGGGACTATTCGAGCAGGACCTACTGACCTTGGCATGGAGGAGCTTATGGTCGACACTCACATAACAAAGGTAAATGCAGCTCCGGTTCCGTCTTCGCCCTCTCCTAATAGCCTGGCTGAGCCAGGATGCGATACGCTCGGAGAACGATTAGCAAACAATCATCTCGCGATGTAGATCACATATCGATGATGCACGTCTTCTAGCAACTCCGCGCGCGAGAACAGTCTTGAACCCCCCTTTGTTCGAGTTGGCGTTTGCCAGCTCTTTCTTTATGAGCATTGGCCGAAGCGATTACTTCTTTCAATTTTCCTCCCGCACATGCCTGCCACGCTGGACATTTTCCCTGATACAAAAGTGCTAGACTATATATTGCACCGGTCTCATATGCTTGCAGAGCTTTGTTACAGTCGAGCACTTCTGGGTTCTTAATTATACTTTCTTCGATATATGACTTCAAACCGCTGATTTAAAGTTGCTACCAAAGAAAGATATTGTAATGGAATTAGTGTTTCCTCGGACAGGTTGTTGCGATTTTTGTAGAGAATGAAACAAACAATATCACCAAAAATGTCGGCTGTGTTGGAAAAGCATACGATCCCGTTTTGCATCGACATATGTAGGTCCTTATCTGACTTGCCGAAGCCCTATCGATGCTCTTTGAAGCTCTCGTACCATCTCTTTACACCTCGAGGCCTTCCTACTGAGTATCTGCATCAATTATGAACAGCATTTATAGAAGGTTTTCTTTTGACAATGGCTCTTCGTCGGTCTACGACCCCAACGCCATTCCGTTAATACGTTTATCTAGGTGCTTTTCAGGTTAACGAGATCCTGAGATGGTACACTGCTGGAGTATATGATAGAGACCAAATGGGGCTCCATGCAGCTGATGAGCCTTTTGCCCCCATTAGGATGACCAAACACCGTACTTTGAGATGGAACGTATAGGCTGATGCTAGAGAGAACGGTGACGAGTGAGAGTAGCACGAATAGCTTGTGAGGAGGCTTATGGGACATCCAGCTTCTACTCGAGATGGCAGGTTGTTGCACAAGGTGGGATAGAGTAGAAGTGACATTTTTTTCTAAACGTGGATACCGTTCTGTCCGAACATGAGTTATGGCGAGTTAAGACTAAGTATTACGCGCAAGACCCGCCACACGGAAATCACTGGAGAGATACTCTTCAGGCGTGCGATTCGAAGCACCGAGCGACCTGCCACCGAGTGCACAGGGCCCCCTCGGAAGAGTAATGCAGACTGCCGGCTAATCTGAGTTTGCAAATTTAGTCTTGTGCTTGTTATGATCTTTCAATGCCATGTCAATTATACGGAAATGAGGGACGAGGCAGAGGCGTTTGACCAACGAGACCGCAGGCTTTTTACAGAGTATAGAATCCGGCACCTTTCTGGAAAAAGAAATCTTCGCTATAACTACGATAAGTTGTCATCCTCGCAGCATGTTTCTCTCCCGTAGGTAAGTATCGTCGGCCTTGTTGTCCTTTGGCGGTTGAATTTCTTTTAGTATCGGAAACTGTACCATGTTAATAGAGCGGACCCTATCCTGTGGAAACATGCAAGAATTTCTCCGCGATCTCGCTGATATCTTTCAACGTTTTGCCGATTTGGCCGTTCGTTATCGCTGGTTGATATATCCATCGCCATTCCGTCAATACGTTTTTTGAGAGTGTCAAGCAAAAGTGCTCGCTCGAGTAGGAGGCCCTGAAACGAGTCCAATGCCAGCGCATGGGTAGGATCTTTAGCTGGTCAATCCATTGTCATCTTGTCCATCCACTTGACCAGCGGATGCCGGCAGCTGATTGTAAAGTCTCGTGACAGTGCGTGAGCAGAAGCATCCTACCAATATCGAAGATTCGGGCTCAACCCGACCATCAATCCTATGCTTGTCTGCTGGGGTTACGGGAACGTTTACCAGAAAGTTGTCCGCGAATTGCTGCCAATTCAGACAACGTAGAAACACAATGTAAGAATGCAAGGCCAGGTCACGACTCGAGGTGTTGTCGGCTGACTGCAGCACATGGTTTGCGCTATTCTTCCACAAGAGCGTGCATTATCGGTCGCGAACGAGACCGTGTGTGAATAAGCATGTTCGATGACTCTAGCAATAATATCTCGAATACTCCAGATTGGAGAGCCAATGTTATTTGCAATGGCTGTATAGAAAGGTTGAATTGGTCAATTATGTTTGTCGGTTCGAGGGATTGTAGTATTGAAGGGATGAGGTTGAGCTCATAGGGTGGCCTTCCGCCATCGGGCTAGTCCGCTGCTGTGGGACGACATGATTGGTTGGGAGAGTCCTTGCGTTGGATCTTGGACTCGGTGGATGACCAGGATTTGATGATCTGTCAAGCAGCGGTGCAGCTCGCACGGACAGCATGTGGTGTGGTGGCGTCGAGTATGTAGGACCTGCGGCGCGCTGATTTGCTGAAAGATGACCTCTCCAAACATCGTGCAGATCTTTGAAGCAGGACCATGCAGCTCGCTCTTTTGGGAGCAGCTGGGCCTGTGGTAGCATCAGTGGCCAGAGCATTCGACAGGCTGGTGCAGAACGAAGGCCATTTTGCTTCTACCAGATCGAGAGGTGGTTCTGTCCTAGACACGCCGCGCCGGTGTTCATTTTAAGGTCTTCGAAGTAAGAGGAGACTCCGACTGTCTGAAGCTTGAGTAGAGGTGGTAGAACGACCTGCCGTGGAGAATGATCGCAATACAGTAGCTCCAGCTCTTGAAGACCACTGTAAGCGGCTACACTCATGCTTACATTGATGACGGGAGCTTTGACCGTAACACCATCCTTCGTGCGAAATTGAGGTTGAAGTAGACATAAGGACTCGATTGCCAAGCATTTGTCCAGCAGGTAGCGGTCCTCATCGTAGAATGAGCCTCGAGGACAACCAATGAGGGGGCGGCAATGGCTGGCGCAAATGCACAACCACCACACACATGAACGCACCACCGCTTTCACGTTTTCTATGCTCTCAAATCGACGTACAGAGATACAGCAGCACTGTCGTGTGATCGGGTCGCCGTCAACCTACTCCAGGCTCATTTTCCAACGTTCAGGAATTCTTATGCCCCAATGCGCCCGAGTAGAGCAGCAAGTCACCCCACTCCCAACAGCAGGCGATACTTCTGGAGCACCTTGTCCATACCGACAATACTTCTTGCTTAGAGGACAAGGTAGATCAAGAGGAAGCTTCAATGTCCGCGACACGATATAACAGCGCAGGCGCATTCGTTCCAGGGCATTCTACAATAGAGAGGTGACAGGTCGACATGGAGCAAAGGTTCTCCTTGCATGGGCCTACAAGGAACATGTCTTGTACGTTGCGCGCCTTATCGAAGGGTTAATTGTCTAGCATTTGACTGTCACCATCCATGGAGCTAACGTACTCAAGCTCTGGCGTCGACTATCCTACATGTCCCTTCCCCTACTACCAGCCAAGCCCCGCCTGGAATCAGTCCCCACGGCTCTGAAAGTAACGATGATGTCCCAGTGGAGCTAACAATACCATTGCCTCCCTCGAGGACCGGCTCAGAAGAGGAGATTCGAGACAAGGAGACCATACCACCGGCCATGGGCGTAGAGCAACCGCTACCGGATAGCAAGGACCATGTGCCAGCGGAAGAGAACCCTTCTCCAGGTACAATGGGTGGGATCGACCTTTCTTTGAAGTCCCCAACAACCGCTGTTATACCACCTGTTTCTCTCGAACAGCTCCAGTCTGTAAATGCACTAGAGAAGGACCATATATGCCGCGCCAACAACCTGCGGCAACGGTTGAAGCATCTCCGTGTCATATGTGGCCTAGAACGGAGGCTCCTCCGCATATCTGCTTCTATCTACCACTCAATGGTCGGCCACTTCCATGCCACTGACCGGGCGAGGTTTTTGGATGCCTACGATGCAGGTCAGCAGATGCTAGATGCGATCCCGCTTAGTAATAATACAACAGGCGATATTGACACTGTTCTGGCCTCTGGACCCCCTAACTGGATTGAGGTCTTGCCACTCGTCCACCGGGACAACTTCCTTGAATTTTTGGCTAGTTTGAGATCTGAACCCAGCTGTTTAGCTGACTGCTTGTCAAGCCTGACTTCTACAGAACTGGTTGCTCTCACATCTAATTACAGGTCTGCAAACGTTCTTGTCTCTATTCTTCCTGGCCGACCCAATGTGAAAGCCCAAAGGTTTGGTAAGGATCCAGGTATCACTTCTAGAAGCCGTTGGTCGCTGGACTACGGTCAGGAAGACCCGTTCTTCGTATTGTTCTATGGTATATTTGATGATTCTCAAGGACCTGGGACTTGGGAGTACTGCCAACGGATCGAAGTTTGGGCCAACGTGTGTTCTAGGGTCATGGTAGATGGCAAACGTGGAAGTGACGAGGTAGTAACAACAACATTGGACGCCTTTGCTAGCTTACAGGAATGGAGTCTAAAACCAAGGCTGGAGTCCTACCTTGCAGATCTGTTAAGAAGAGGGGCATTTCTTCTAGAAACTCCCACTGACCAGGCTATGGATTTCGAAGAGCCGCTGGAGATTCGCAACGCAAAGGCCGCGATATCCGCCTCGGAATTCTTTGAGAAGTCAATACAAAAATTATTCACACTTTTGGCGGACCACCTTCCCAGTACCGTTCCTCCGGGCCTTCGGGATCTTGTGCATTCTGTATTGGGTAAGATCGAGGATTCTAAGATTCGAAATCGCGCAGAAGTTTTCATGTTGTCAAAATGGTTCTTCTGCTCGTTCATCTCCAGTATGCTTATCTACCCAGAGGTCAGTCTTGCAAAATGCTTTCGTGCTTGCTCCCTTGTTGACGACAATACGGCAGAGTCATGGCATGCTGATGACGCATCACATTGGCAATACTGCCAGAACCACCATCCTGAAAGAACTTGCGGCTCAGATGCACAAACAAGTATTCGATGTTTCTTCACCATGGTAAGTCTTTGTGTGCCCACAGTTGGACGGACCTCCTAAATCAGATCACTCTAGGAAGCATTCCTTGGTGTCGTCGCAAAGTCAGGCTCTCCTCGGTAAGATTTTCGCCATTTTCAAGCCGTTGCAGGCAGCAACTTGTGAATTGGAGGGCCAACCACAGGTCCGACAAAGCCAAAAACTCCAGGCTACTGCGTCCCTTATACTAAGTCCTCGGGACGCAATCAGCCTGATCACGACTTTATATCCCAAACTGCCGTCATCTGCCGCTTCCCTCGACGGTCTGTATAGCGACCGCGCATCCACAGCCTCTTCGGTGGCTGAATCGTCTACGCTCACGTCTGGTTCCACTGGATACGGTAGTGGCGTACCATCGTCCATGGCGCCAAGCACCAGAGGTACTTCAATGACCAGTACCACCATGTTAAGCGAAGCGCCGCTTCAGGAAATCATTGGCAATAGCCCTGCGGACGTCAGTTTTAGACCATATAGCGCGGCTCAACCTGCCAGAGAGACTCCTAGGGAATCCAAAGGTGAACACATGTCGTCTTTAATTGAAACTTCTCAAGTGATCCGCAGCATGGTTGAGACCGATCCCAGCTTTGGGACGGCTTTGCACCATCGCAATTGGGCCTCCCTCAGCGTTTCAGAAAGTGGGAAACTGTTATCCGTCGATGTCCTCGATTGCTTGGATGAATGCCAAGACAACGAGTCCAAAAGAGGAGAGCGAGGGCATTTCGAGGGGATAGACTCAGAAACGTACCGTGACTTCGAAAATGCCATTTGCATGTCCATGGATTATCAGAACAGTTGGCTAGACCTGCAGTATCTCGCCAATGAGGTTAAAATGGGCCGAAGTCATGATAGGGGCTGTCCAGGAGCCTTGGATCTTCTTTTTCGATCGGCAATGGCCTTCTGTCAATCTAATCTCGATTTCCAGGGATCACACATGTGGTGGAAGAACTTACAGACCCTGCAGGAGATCATGGCCCTAGACAGTGCTGGAGAAGCTCTGAACGAACGACTCGCACATATGATAAGGCGAAAGCAGTCCGTCATCAGTGATAATGCTCAGATGGCGAGACAGTATGAAGACCATCTTCTATCTCTAGAACGACTAGCAAAGCAGCAGAAGAATGCTCTAGCTACCGCAGAAAGGCAGCGCAAAGCATTACGATTGAAGATGTGGTATGCGTGCGACGTCAAGCACTCAGCAACGTACGAAGATGCCTTGGGGGTCACACGTGCGCTCAAGGCCATGACCGATGGCAAACGCTCCAAGCGATCCTCGGGCGTTACCTCATGGGCGCGGCAGCGGTTACGGACGCCTCTGAGCCATGATAAATCGGCGGCACATGTCCTTGAAGCGTTGGCGGCACCCAAAGATTGTGGCGGTCCTTCCAAATTGGCCGATCAGCAGATCGAGCTTATCAGCCGATGGTTGACAAAGAATAGCATCGAGAACTTCTGCAAAGGCGAAGAGAGGATACACCGTTTCTGTCAGGAGGTACAAAGATGCGCGAACAAACTTGCTGGCGCGAACTTGCTCGAAAGCCCTGTTCTATGGTCCAGCAACCTCTTCACGCACGAGAAGACTAGCATGGGCATAGACAATGGCAGTGCTACTTCCTTTTACTTCGGCGATTTCAACAAGGAGGCTCGTCAAAGTCACTGGAGTGGCGTTGTGCCTCACGCACCCCCATCGCCAGTCTCCCCCATTAGTCCACCAGCACCTTTATATCTCAACCTTCAAGGTCCAAAGACTGTGAACAGTTTCTGGAAGACGCCAGCCTCAAGCTTTCATCAATCGAAGTATGTCCAAGCGGTACCGAACGGCTCTGCAGCGATTGATTCGACACTATGGTCCCAACCTCGTTCACACGGGCCTTTTGGCGGCTCGCCATGGCCTGCTCAGCAAAGCCCAGCGCATAGTATTACAGGCTCACACGGTCCCCGTACCGTCGGCTCCGTTGAGGCTCGCCAATCATTCGTCAACCATGTGAAGAACGTCGTCACCTCCTTGCTATTGAGCGATCTCGGATATCTGTCATGGAGCCAGGGTAGCGAGACAGACGATTGGACAAACAGATTTGGTCTCGATCCAGATCTGCACAATCATATGTCTTCTCACGCGCTTCAAACAGAAGCCGGAACACAAATGCTCGGGTCAGGCTCTGCACGTGGCGACGGCCTGAGCGACACAACAATCACTCCAAGCCAGCAACAAGAAGCAGAGAATCCTACCCCCAGCCGAGCCGAACATTCGGAATACGAGAGACCGGAGAACGATGTGCCAGGCCTTGTTCATGGAGGGTCCAAAGGCAGAGCCAGTGACGAGATTTGCGCTATAGAGTCATCCTTTCCGTTCTCGGACGCCTACGCTGATATCCTGGAGAGACTGTCTAGCACTTACGATCCGTACACGAAACTTGATCTGCTCTGTGAATTAGAGATGCTTGCTTCTAGCTCATTGCAAGATTTCCATCGATCACAAGTGCGAGCGCGATCATCTACGGCAATCTTTAGGAATACATCACCACCGATGAATACCATCAGTGCTCGTACTATCAATGTACCAAGAACAAAAGCTACGAGTCTAGAAGAGGTCATCGCCAACTGTACCGAGCGCCGCGCGGGTACCTTGAAGTTCGCCGGCGCCTACGCACCACCTCAGCCAGCTCCCTCTCTTCACACAATCTTCCAACCTCCTGGAGACCACCTTACCGGCACCGATGAACTCGTCGATGCTCTTCTTTCCATCTTCCGTGACGACACCTTACGTCCACCAACCCTCTATTGCGATCTCCAAATGATAGCTGCGCACATTCCCTCTTCGATTCTCGACCAAACAGCCAAGGGAAAAGCCTTCTGGGACGCCGGTCTTGCCGCCCTAGCCCTCAAAGAGGAGCGCATCTCCGCCATCATCGACCGCGCCACCCGCATCACCACGTATCACATATCCGCTACCAAGAATGACCCCCATACCTTCACCTCCGCTTACGCCCCGGATCTCGTCAACACCACACTCGCCGACGCAGCCCACTTATGGACCACAGCTGCCAAAGAAGGAAGCCCCGTTGCAGCAAGAGAATTAGCACTATTCTACCTTACGCACCCAGAACTGGTACCGAGGGTGACCATGCCGCTCAGTAAGGCTAAGGATGTGTTCCGGGCGGTGGGATCGAATGAGAGGGGTGTCGATACAGGAGGGCTAGATCCGTCGACGTTTGCTGTCGTCTTCCACTGGATGGAGGTTGCAGCGAACGGAGGGGATAAGGACGCTAAGGACTTTCTGAGGGGGACAGGAGATTTGAGCGGGGGGTGGTAGGTACCTGAAGAGCTACTACGGTGGTAGACATTCTGATAGCTGGATAATTATTATTCTGGATTCTTGGCGATCCTTTTACTTGCACACCTGGTAAACTCCTGGTGGACATACGCCTGCGTACGTTGTAGATTCTTCGACTAAAGACTTCCGTGCCCAGTCCGTCGCCAGAATGGACTTCCATGATCAATAGGCCAACGGTATTATATACTGCCTGCCACCAACGTGTTTGAGGAAGGTACATGGCTTAACTACCAAAAGCCACTAATATTGATGTAACATCTCGCAGCACCGCTGTTTGCGCTAGACCAAAGAGGCTATGTAACGTCGCTCGAGAGGAAAGACAATAAGAGATATTTGAGCTTTAAATCGATCGTGCAAACAACGTTTTCTACGAATTGTCGATCGAGAAATCACGAGATTTATGCAGGCAGAAACAGACCCACCAGATAGTTCTCATAAAGACTATGTTTGATCAAGGCGATAAACGTTTTGTTGTCGTCGAAGAAAAAAGGGGTGACCATGCAGAGAAGGTACATCAGATTCATGGGTGTCTGGTAGTTGATTGATGTACATCGCTAATTGCGCTGCCATGGTCATCACGTGAATCCGTCGGCCCATTGATTATGAAAGGCCATTCAAGCGACAGGGTTGGGTCCGTACGAGAGTTCTCTGTCGTAGGTTCTTCTGCAAGTTGGGAGTTATACTCGAAGGGTAGATCTTGTACTCGGGTCAAGGTCAACTCAATCATCGTTCCTGAGAGGCGAGTCAGCTTCTGAGTTATGATAGAAGCTGATGTTGGGTTGGTCTAGTGACGTATTGTCATAAGATCATTTGAGTGTTGACAAGCAAGTGACCTTTTTCCATTACTTCTCGCTCGACGCCACACTTGCCCATTCCTTCCGTCTACGTCGCAAAAGCATATCGGGAATATCATAAACTTGGCTCATGAATAACGAAATTACGGCATCTATACCCAGCTGCTTGTGTGTTCCATCAAAGGAGATCTTTTCACTTTGACAATTGACTAGCTTCCCAAAGACCAAGCTAGGAAGACGTGCATGCCGCCATGAACAACACGGGAGAGTCAGTGACCTCATCATGCAAATTTCGAGACACTGACTAATTCCACCAGGGCGTATGCCTCGGACATATTCACGATACTTGCTGGTCCGACATTGGAGCGAATACTGGTTCATGAAGCGGTGTTAGCCGCATCGCCAGTCTTCCGCGCAATGACTGGACTACCGTTCAGAGAGAAAGAAGAACAGACGATACGTCTGCCAGATGACAAGGCTTCCCACATTCGATGTATTGTCGCTTTCTTGTATACCGGGGGATTTTGTACGCAGTCGGAGTGCGATCTCCAAGCTCAGGACGTGGGAAATCAGGAAGAAGGGCCATCAAGCAAATTTAGACATACGGGGTCCACAGTCAATTGCCCCTCTGAAGACAGAGTCTGCGTGGTCGCGCAAGACCTGAAGATACCAGAGTCTGGTGCAGTTGTTCAACCAGGAACAGAACCCTTGACCAACGCTGAGCGAGCTGTCGCCGAGGACCTCGCGCAGATCTTCATGTTGGGCGATAAGTACCAATTGTCGGATCTCAGACGCTGCGCGCTTCATAGACTGGCCTGCTTGTTTAAGCCTTCCCAGTTTCCGATTCGCTTCTTACACTTAGTCACCATTCTCAACCTCCACATACCAGAATCAGATCCACGATTTCGAAATTTTGTTCAAACCTTCCTACGACACGGCGCTTTTAGGGCAAGGCGAAAAGCAGAAAAGATTGTTCAATTGATCATTGAGAATGGCTATATGAGGCAAAGTGGAGTGCTGGCTGAAGAGATCTTGAGCGCTTATGCATATGACCGCTCACGAGATGATTTCGACTCCGATAGCGATGGTCTTCCACCATTGTCCAGCATCGTGCATGAATTTGGCGCATAGTGCCCGGTCTTGCGTTCTTTTCCCGACGTCAATCCAATACGATATTCGAACGGAAGCTAATTGACTGGTTAGAGCTCAATAATGCATTGAATTGAAAGGCTTTTCGCGGAGGTTCTGGCTCATTAGACTTTCGGTTCTCAGACTTTCAACGACAGTCTCTCCTTAATTTGAGATCTCATTCGCTTACCATACTACCATAAATCACTGCTCAACAAAAGCGAAAAGCTTAGCCTTTGCATGGGCCTCATCGTGAAAGCTGACTCATTTGTCTGTATCAAGATTGAGTAAAGCATGTCCATCTAATAGCGCTAGACGCCATGCGCTCTTTTGCAAATTCACAAAGGTTCGTTCTGAGCATTTCATCCGTGCCGGCAGCGGAGAAACGATCGTGCCGAAGAAGCGCCAACCGCGCGTATCGCTATTCTTCCTGAGTCCTGATTGAAGAAACAGCGAACTTCAAGTCTCTTGTTTGATATAGAATCTCTAGCCAATTTCTACTACAATGGCGTCGATCCAAAACCCTACGCGCCCAATTACCTGCCTCTGCTCTCTCCTCCGTAAACGCCATCCCTCACCCCAACAGTCCCGCCACCTCGTAACGAAGCCCAAGAAACACCCACACGCCGCCCTCCCTCCACCCTCGAAAACAACCCGCATACCCAAACCCGAACCGTTATGTACGTCTCTTCCTCCCTAAGTAGCCCCTCTTCCGCAATCCCACACCCCCATTTCCATAACCCATCAATGCTAACCCCCCATCCTCCCCCATAAGCCCCCCCCAAACGCATAAAAACCTACCCCCCACCCCCCTCCGCCCTCCGCCTCCACCCCTTCCCCCTCACTGCCGTCACAACCGCCCACCTCCAAACCCTCGACCCCACTTCCTCCCGCCGCCGCCTCTTCGACCGCCTCAACCCCGACTGTCCCCGCCCCGGCGACATCCTCCTCACCACCTTCCGCACGGGCGACCCCTTCGCCGGCGTCTGCCTCTCGGTCCGCCGCCGCGGCGTCGACACCGGCATTCTGCTGCGGAACAAGATCGGCCCCGTGGGCGCTGAGATGTGGGTTAAGGTGTTTTCGCCGAATGTGCAGGGGGTGGAGGTGGTGCGAAGGGCGGAAAGGAGGGGGAGGAGGGCGCGGTTGTACTTTTTGAGGAAGCCGGAGAAGGATGTGGGGAGTGTGGAGGGGGTGGTGGAGGGGTATTTGATGACGAGGAGGTTGGTGAGGAGTGGGGCTGTGGGGGTGAGGGAGCCGGGGGGGAGTGTGAAGCGGCCCGGAGCGGCGAGGGAGGGGGTGGGCGCGAGGTAGGTGAGTGAGAGTGATGGGATTTTTGGGTGGGGCTTGGAGGAACGGCGAAGTTGGGGATGATGGCGCGGGCATTAGGAATATATGAGGAGTGGGCTGGGAGAGGCGCGTATGCAGCATGCCCGTATAGAGATGAAGGAGGCACAACTGAAGATCGAGCCGGTGCTATAAGCTATGTTCCATATTATGTAAAAAAATTCTACGCGCTAATATACCAAATTGCACTCAAGGGCCTCTGTTCTGCCAAACGACGCTCTCACTGTCCCACTACTGTTCATATTCTGTTTCAAAAGAAGATATTTGTTGGAGATATCCCATACGATGGCAGCAATGCGTGCCAACCTACTAGGCAACGATCCACAGAAACCTATCTCTTATTGCTCATTTCGGATCCTTCGACTATGTCACTGAATCACCTCAACACCTGTCCACTCTACAAATGGGCTCTTCACTGATAGTCCGAGCAGCCGTCATTGCGTCAATGGGGTTTCTAAGGTCGTAAACCAGCGGGCTTCTCTATAGCGAGCCCCCGAAATTAGAACCCTGTCAGCCATGGGGTGATTATGTTTCTCATATCTGACATTGCCACGAGCTGAACATAGCTCTTTTCCTCAGCCACTGGCTGGCCATACATAAATTATCATCATGGATTTCCTTAGTAGAATCAATGAAACAGACCATACTCGCCTCCTAAGCCTCCACCATGAACATTATCGAACCTTCGCTGTACAAGCCTTTCATCCAGCAAAGCGCTCGATATGCACCAAGCATGTCTCCTTACCCAGTCACCTAAAACCACCACTATCGTAAGCTAGCACCTGTAATCCCGAGCCCGCCTTCTCACTTGAGCAGCTGGGGTACGGGTAGAAAGGTAACAGCAGCATCAGCCATAACAGCACTTTTCACCATTTAGTATTGCCCTGGCTATATGTTGAGATTCTGGACTGGCCATTATGTAGTCGATCGGGTGGTTAGATTGATAATAGTTGGCAGGGTTCTACATCAAAGGGCTTCTCTCCAGCGACGATGTGGTTGATGATAGAGCGATTGGTTGTTAGTAGTGAAAAAAGGGACAGATTGGGACCGATACTGGTTCAGAGATAGGACTTGCTGTTGAAGGGTGAGGAAGGAAAGGATTGAAAAGAATTCTAGGGGCAATTACTACCCCGTGTCTTGTCGTCTGAGAAGGAGCTGTCGAGACTAAGATATATCGATGCGACCGCGACGGAGATCCATCATATGTGCGTCCCAAGGTTTCGCTGAGATCCAAGATGGCTATTTCGTACAGAGAGATAAATTCCAGCCGCTGACCTTGTTCTTGTTTGCGAGGGGTTTACTGTCAAGGCCAAGCGACTGGTCCCGTTGTATGTTTCAGGAGTGGCTACAAATGTTGCAGATGGATGCAAGGGCGACCGTCGAGACTCTTTGTAAGTCATACCTCTTGATAAAGGTGGCTCTTTTGCCTTGAAGAGGAGCTGGGTGTGACTGATGGCCTTATTTTTCTCATTTGGTGGCTTAAAGTTAGTCTGTCGGTTGGCATGGGGATGCAGAGGCGAATACTGCTCCACATTAGAATGTCAGATTAGGCAGATAGCAACGATCATAAAGCTTCTTGAAGTGTTCCCACGTTAGAGGCGTGTGCATCTGACATATTGTGCTGCTTACTCGAACCGTAAGTGAGTAATAAAGCTGTAGACCGATACTGTGTTGGTGGGCACAATGCAGGTTTTCTATACTGATAAGGATAATCCTTCCCTGTAATTTTCAGGAGGAAGGTTTGGCGCAGTGGGAATGCGATCCGAAGCTACCGGCCGGGGCTTAGGATTGCGTTCCCCTTCTATCAACCGTAAAGGGCTACGAGCCGCCATTCACGTAGCTAACCCACTGGGCGACCTCACGATAGACGAAACGCATGGAAAGCCAGGTTTCTAATAAGTACCGAACGAGGTACTGAACTGTTTTGCCCTTTTGCTCCTTTGATACCCATTGAGGATCGTTGTAGAAGGGAGGAGTTGGAGAGAAGGGGAGGGGACCTTTAAGGAAACGCTAGCGGGGGAGCCCATATTGGTAGGTTCTGAAGGTTCAGCGTTCGAGACGTAGGGGTTCCACTTAGATTTTTTCTTTTTTTCGTTTTGGATCGCTCCTTCCCAGCTAGCAGTAACGACTATGATGCTGAGCGCTTCAACATCGGAGAACAAAGAAGCATGCCCGAGTGATCGTGAAAGAGTGAGCACCAGGATGGCCAGTCCATCACGAGGCCGACCCAAATGTGGGCGCACGTGATCTCGGTACTCGCTAGGGCTCGGCCTCATGGGGCTCGGCCTCATGGGGCTCGGTTCAAAAGTCCATAAGACAATACGATAGCTTGAGGATATGAGAGAGTCACTAACCACGTCGTAACACCTTACAGAGCAATTTAGTACATCTACTCACTGATATTATCGGTCCAGCAGCTAATAATTCGTCAAGGGGTTATACGACAGCCACAAGAGGTTCCTCACATCAACCACCTGTAGGGTCTTTCCCAGATCAAGACTCTACGCCTATCATGATTCCTCTAAGCTTGAATGTATGATGGTTTATCTGGGACATCTGGTACCTCAAGCAAACGTCCATTGAGAGAACTTCCTAAAACAGCAGTCCCGCGCGCTTACGCGCAGCGCTTAAAGCTGCAAGGGTCTTCCCCAGATTCCACGTTCCCCTACCACGTGTAACACGGTGCTATCCATGAGATCGAGTCGATCGCAACAATGGACGCTACCACAACACCGCCTGTCTCCTCTCTCGTAATTGATCGCACCACAATCCTTTCCCTTTTTTCCACCCTCTTCCTCCTCGTCTCCGCCTACATCCTCTCCCTCCGTCTCCTCCCCACCAGCACAACCACCAAACTCCGCGTCCTGTTCATCTGGCACGCTTTTGACGCACTGATCCACTTCTGTCTCGAAGGCTCCTTCCTCTACAATTGCTTCTTTACCTACACCACCATCCCGCACACCAGCGACTACCCACACCCTGCTTCTATGCCCGCAGTGGGACACTTCCTTGGGTATGCAGATCGGCTTTATGGGAGTCAGTACGGGAGTAACCCATTTGCGAAGCTATGGCAGGAGTACGCGAAGGCGGATAAGAGGTGGGCAGGCGCGGATCTGACGGTTATCAGCCTGGGGTTGCTGACCGTGTTTGGGGCGGGACCGTTGGCGGTGTGGGTTTGTGAGCTGATTAGGAGGGGTCGGAGTGAGAGGGGGAGGTTGTGGTTTTGGGCCAGTCTGCTGGCTACGGGGGAGCTTTATGGCGGTATGTTGCCCCGGACATGGGGAGGGGCTGGTGCTTGGTCTATGGGTGATTTGCTGACCAGAATTTGGGTACAGGGTTCATGACATTTGCGCCGGAATGGCTTTCTGGGAGTACCAATCTCGACACAAGCAACTTTATGTATCTGTGGGTCTATTTGCTCTTCTTCAATATGCTGTGGGTGGTAGTTCCACTGTGGGTGCTCTATGAAGCATACCATGAGATTAATCTTGCATTCGCAAGAGCTAGTGGCGCGATAGGCCGCGAGATAAAGAAGGAGCTATGATGTTGCCTTGGGCCTGTTGTAATAGGTGCCAGGATATGGGACATTTCGCTGCGATTGCTGCTCTGTCACCCTCCACAATCTCGAGCCAGATGCCTTCAGACAGAGGTCTTGCTAATCGCCATCCTGCTGCCATTAACGCTGCCCCGAATCCCGAGTTTGGACTATGATGTTGATTTCGTCTGCAAGTGGCCCACTGTTCTTAAACACGCAATGTTAGCACTTTTCCATGGTACAACGTTTTACCGAGACCAAGGAAATACGGTGTCCTCCAGGGCGCTTACTTACAGCGGATCGCCACTCCGTTCATGGGAAGGTTTCCTTTCGAACAAATGCACATTGGTCCTTTCCATCCACGTACTTTCATCTTTCGCCACGTTCCTCAAGGTCTCCTCTGTTGGCGGCATCCAGATCCAGGTCAGGTTCTGTCGTTGAAACACTATGGAAGTGTCATCGGATCCGTCGTCAGAATCGCTGTCGGCATTGTCTGTGTCGTCGTCTTCGTCGTCGCTGTGGACCGGTGGCGCCTCAGGCCCGTCCTCAACGTCTTGCCTGAATACTGTAGATGCATCCCATGGGTAGGGCTCGTCTTCATAGGATTCGAACGCGGAACGCTCTGCCAGGACTGTAAAGCCGTTTCCGAATTTCTCCCTCAGCTTTCTGCAAACGCTCTGGATTTGGCTTACTTGAGCGCGTATGAGTTTGTCGTTGTATGACACCACGGGCATGCGGATAACTATCTCGACCTTTTGAAGTACTGGGAAATTGATAAGCCGCCGCAGTGTACGGCTCGGATTCTCCTTGAGGTATTTGTCTCCGCTCTTTAGACATCTGCCCTCGGTGTTAATGTTGATCCTGATTCTTCGAATATGATCGTGAGGGACAAGAAAGAAAGCGTGGTTGTTCAAATGTTCCTCAAAGCCTAGGGCGAAAGTACAGAGGTCTTGCCAGTCAACTTGGAACCGATTAGAAGCCCAGAAGACAGCACGTGCTTCGCGGGTAAATTGAAACGTTGGCATAATGCCATATTCCAGAAAGTCGAGATCATCTATAACATGCCTGTCTACAGCCATTTTAGGCCAGAGACCAGTATGCTTGTCGTATCGCAAAGGGCACGCGCCAACGAGGGCTTGGCCGAAGATCATGGCCCGGACTTCAGACGGCAATGAATCAAAAGTCAGGCCTTGGGAGGTGTCATCGCGTACGACAGCGATTGTCTGATAGCAATTTAGCAAGACACGTCGCATGACTGGCAGTGAAAGAGAGACATTTAGACCTTGGTTGCATCATAGCCTTCCATGCTCGTTTCCATGTTGCTGATTAGGTAGCTATCTGTAGGGTCTTTCCAAGGATGTGCTACAGGGTTGTCTTCTGACCAGCAAGATACCGGCATAGGAACGCTGGCGAGACAATGAGGTGGAGGTTGCAAAATTCTTAAAGCAAAGGTCTACACAACGTAAGGCTGACAGGTATTGATGCTGGCCACAGTTGCCGTTGTGTTGTCATGAATTAGATTGAGATCATGTTCGAAATAACCCTCACTTAAAAGCGAGGCGCTAGTGAATGACGCACATGTTGATAGATGGCAATTGAAGATATCGGAGAGGTTTGAAACAACAACATTCCCATGGGCTGGAAAACCAATGGAGTCCTACAGCTAACAAGGCAAAGTGTTAAAGCATCCGCCTTGCTAGTCAAAACACCGAACAGGAGATTTCGAAGAAGGCACTGGGACAGATCCTTGATTGGACAAACCCGGTTGTGTAAATCTGAACGAGCGAGTATGCTAAACCCTAGGTATTCGAGCAAAGTACTATATGTGTCCCTTTGTAGACGCAATCACACTTGCGTAGATGTGGGCTGGCCACACACCCTTCGATCACGAGAAGCTCAACAATTGCTGATAGGACTGGTCACAGACAGACAAGAGACCTTAAATGATCATGAAGAGAACGTACAGCATATCGTAATGACTACAGGACGATACCTTAGAATTCGGTCAGCGCGTTCGCGATGCTTTGATCATATGTGGTGTATGTTAGGCTGCACCAGCATAAGGTTTTGAAGCTTGTCTCTGTTTCTTCCGACGAGGACTTTGGTAACGTCTACGTACCTTAGTATTGCAAATGTGTCTGTGGCGTCTGTAGTCAAGGGTCGATATCTGCTGGAGTCATTGAAACGCCAAGACGTCAAGCCGTCTGACTCGCTGCACCTCTACGGAGTATCAAATCTTTCGACCGCATCTGCAACGGCATCCACGACGTGTGTTCGCCGACCTACTGTAGTGATGCGACTATTAATCTTCCTCTACGGTCTCTTCGCATGGCTCCTACCATCCGTCACCGCCACTGCCCTGACCTACAAGCTCGTCCCAAATGAGAAGGCCTGCTTCTACTCCTACGCCGACCAGAAAGGCCAGAAGCTAGCTTTCTACTTCGCCGTACGATCTTCCTATAGCTATCTCACGAAACCTCGGACTAACGCATCGTTCTAACAACAGGTGCAATCTGGCGGCTCCTTCGACGTCGATTACAGCGTAGTTGGCCCCAATGACAAGATAATAATGGAGGGCTCGAAAGAGCGACAAGGGGACTTTGTGTTCACAGCGAAAGAGCAAGGCGAATATCGCTTCTGCTTCAACAACGAGATGAGCACCTGGGTCGAGAAGATGGTCGATTTCGAGATCGCCGTATGTTCCCTCCCATGCCCCAGCACATCAGCATCCATCAGCCCTCTACGCCCTCTCCCCTCTCATCGCCCTGTTCAAACGCGCAAGCCCCCAGAACTAACACCCAACCCTCCCATACAGGTCGAGAACGAGTCCCGCGCCGCCGCCCTCCCTTCCAAACAAGGCACCTCCCCCGAACAAACCACCGCGCTTGAAGAATCCATCTACAAAGTCTCCAACTCGCTGTCCACCATCAACCGCAACCAGAAGTATTTCCGAACACGCGAGAACCGAAATATGAGTACGGTGAAGAGTACAGAGGGTAGGATCTTCAATTTCTCGCTCGCGGAGAGCGCGTTGATGGTTTGTATGGCGGGGCTGCAGGTGTTTGTTGTGCGGTTCTTCTTTCAGGGGGCGAGGAAAGGTGGGTGCGGTTTCGTTCTACTGTGGGGTAGGGAGGCTAATGGTTGGGGTAGGTTATGTATGATTGCTTTGCGTGTAGCTATTAAGTTGCAGCGATTATCAATGTCATGGTGCCATGCGCTGGCGTGTCAGACTTTGCAAGCTCCCACCATCTTCGACTTCGCAGCACAAGTCCTTATCGCATCAGGTGGATGTCGGTGTGTTCATGAACCCTTGAAATGCTGTTAGACTCGCCATGTTCTCTCCCATGAGCCTGAGCTTTTTACTTTATCCCATGCACTAGCATGATCTACTTTTGAAGGGCTGATGAAGATGGCTGAAAGGAATATGTGCACCTCTAATGCATTATCCTCTCAGACGTCATCTTGTTTAGCAGTTTGGTGAAGTAATGATTGCCCCGTTTGGCGATCGGTAACTCCTGGTCGGTCAATTCATCGTTACTTCGTCAAAGCGTTGCTTGTATTCTTCTAGGAGTTGGTGCGCACTTTCTTACCAGTGCATGGCGTAGAGTCTCCTCTGTTTGAGTCTGCCTTTTTTTTACTCGATGAGGGATGAAGCCTAGGAACAGTGTTTCAAAGAGCAGCGGTCACCTCGATTTCTGCCCGGGTTATGACATAGATGGTATTTGTGACATGGGCACTTAGTGGCTTTCATTAATATTTTTCGATGTAATACGACACCTCAGCGTATCCACTGATGAGGTGCCGCAAAAGGCCGATCCTCCATGGACCTCGGATACGCCCCACTCCATCTTATATCCTGCATCCAGAACATCCCCGACGTTCCCTGCTGGATAATCATGAAAGCCGTCAAACATCCCTCACCGTTCCCCTTCCAGCTCCCACACTCCGCGCAGCCTCCCTAAGATTCAAGCTCCCAATCCTCTGCACCAGGTTACTACCAACCGCATCCACGGCGCCCATAGGCTTCATGAGACTCGGTCCCTTTGCTGCTTCCTTCTCCACTCGGAACAGGCGGACATTGGTGCCGTTCCAGACGCCGACGGTGCCTTTCTGAACGACCATCTCGGAGGCGAAGATGAAGCCCCAGAGCAGTGACTCGTACCATCCGAGGGAGAGGGGCGTCCATTCGAAGAGCTGGATGCGTGGGGGAGATGGTTCGATGGTTGAGGGGAGGGTAGATGGGGGAGAGGGGTGGGAGAGGAGAGTAAGGACGGTGTGCAGGGCGAGGGATGGCAGCCAGGTGTCGATCTGCAAAGTCATGTTAGCTATCGACTCGGGATGTAAAGCCAGACAAACGAAAAGACCGACCCATTGAGCAGAAGGTTCGAAAGTCCCAGTTGGTGACATGAGGCTCGCATAATGGCTACTAAGACTGGTACTGCTGTTCTGTCGCAAGAACGTAGGCTGACCAGCAGGCATCTTGCCGCGTGCCTTTTCGGACATTCCACGAAGCTGACTGGGAAGTGGTTCATCGACTAAAGAAGCCATCGAAGGCGTTCTAGAAGTTTGGCCAGAGGGCGAGGAAAGTGGGGGTGTTGGTAGCGTGTCTTGATCTTCTTCGTGGTCTGAATCTTCGTCGTCTCCGATGGCGAAAGCACCGCCCTCTTCAGGGACATTGCTTAGCGAGGGTGTGCGTGCACTCTGCGGACTTCGGATGCTGTCTATCGAACCATTGCGAGACTGACGCGTCGGACTGGTTGCGGTTGCTGAACCGTTCGCTAGATCCTTTCTGCGCTGTTTCTGACGTTCTATTTCTTCTTGTCCGCTTTCCAGTGTGAATGATCGTAATGATTCGAAGCGTTTTCGGGATTTGAAGAGTGCCCGTATGAAATGTGGATTGCCTTTCGGTATTGTCAGTACTTAACAGCGCATTGGAGAATGATGCACTTACTGCTATACTGATGCTCGATAATGGCATTCATCGATTCTAGCAGAGACTGCAGTAGTGTGTAGTTGGTTTCATTAGCCAGTAGGAAGCTTGGTGCGGACATGGTAGTGTATAGATTCTGTAATCGTGAACTAGCTTGCGCACTGAGATCCTCCAAATACGCGGCGACATTGTTAATTGTGGCGAGTAGAGCAGGAAATATAGCATCCAGCTTGCCCTGACTGGTTGTAAAAAGTATGTGGATCGACTGAATCAGGTCAATGCTGGTCTACATCCGACCGGTCCATTCACTCACGATGATCAAAAAATCAGCATAGGTGCCGTCAAAATCTGCTAACCGTATACTTGGCGGTAGAGACATTTGAGACTCGAATCTCCGATTAAGCCGCTTGCCAAAGTTCGGTTCTGTGGTCAGTGTCTGGAGAACAAAGACACACATGCGAACCACGCCCTGCTTGGCGGCATCAAGCTTATACTCCAAGGCATAGCAGAGCACCAGGATTGTAAACTCATAACCTCTGTCACTATCGATGACGAACGATCGAAAGCGCCTGTTGCACTGCAAGGTCTCCCAGAAAAGCATGATCGTCTCAGGCGCCCAATTGAACACCTTCTGACTGCCAGGCAGGTACGAGGAGGTAGCTTGCATCTTGTGCGATCAGCAAATCGACGCTTGAGATAAGACAGGGATCACTACCGGTTGACTGAGAATCCTAGTCATGCCATCTACAAGAAATTGAAAATCTTGCAGACGGTGAAGCCTTCCTAGAAAGTGCCGGAAGTAATTCTTGGGTGGAGGACCCCGACCCTCTTCAGGGATCGGGTAGAGTACAAGAACTAGGAGCATCTGCAGACAGTGCGAGACCAATACCTGCTTCGGGTCTTTATAAACCATGTGGTCGTACGGCACCCTCCAGCTTGCGGGACTGTAATTCAACACCTAACAAGTTAAGTGTCTTTAACATATTAAATCTCTTTGATACATACAGTGTTAAGCTGCGAGCAAAGTAGCGAAAGCACCACTTGCTTGTCGGGACACGTTGCCAAGTAGGTGATTGTCCTGACCCCTTTCGAGGGTAGTATCTCTGGCAAACGTTAGCAAGTGCTTAGCCGTAGGAATAGCATGTCCGCACGAGGTGACATATACAAGGCTTCACTTGACATAGTTAGAAGCAATCGTATAACCTCGCATCTGTTGCTTTCGAGTTGAGCGCTAGAGCCGATGGGCGAATTGCACCCCACACCCTTCTGCCATATTGAGTAAGTGACCTTGTTCTTTGTACGCTCATCTGGTGGTAACGTGAAGTTGGTATAGAACAGGAGGTCGACTAATGTATCGACCAGCTGCTCCCCTAGAGGTTGAACGGTCTCGAACTGCTCCTCGGTATCTGTCCCAGGCGCATCTTCTTGCCGGCCCTCGTCAAACAGCACCTCGGCCTTTGCTGTAATCTTCTGTCGGGTTGGTCTCCTCCTTTTTTCCCAGAAGATCTTCTCCCTCCATGACTCGAGGTTTTCGGCTTCAAATAGGAAAGGCAATACCCTAGTAAGCACTCGAAGGCAATTCAGAGCATGGCTTTCCGGCGCAAGCTCGGGGTATGGGAATGCTCGAAGGTGACGTAACTCGATCAGCCGTGAAGTGAGTTTATGTATGAGAGTCTCGATATTCCCGAGGGAGTTGTCGCGAGCTCGGCGGATGTCGGTAGGGGAGAAGAGGGAGAAGACATCTTCAACGGATTCAGGGAGCTCCCAGAACTGAGCTGGTCAGCGGCGATTCTTCGAGATCAAGGTAACGCGAGCTCACACCAGTCCAATAGCGGTCCTCTACAGGTATTCTCGTTGGCTCGGATAATTTGAAGATGCCTTGTTTGAAGACAAGCTTTGAGTCTGAGGCTCCCATACCTTCGATCCGTCTCAGCAGTTGACGACCTAGCTTAGCCGACAAGCTGCATGTCCTCGTGTAGCTTGGTATGTCTATAAGGCCACACTATCGCCGTGCAGAACGTTGATCTGGGGTACCTAATGTCGCCCGGTAGGGCTGGCGTCCGGCGTCTTGGCACTGCTTTAGTGGACGATCCAGTGTTACGGTGTGTCACAAGTCTTCAGCTAAAACTTCACTTGGTGTTGTACGCGTACATTAGGTGCAAAAGCGAACGTGCCGAGCAGAGTCAACTTGCGATGCCGAGCTTGCGAAACTTATTCGGCCTGGCATTTTCTCAATAGTCACGTCGAATGAAGGCAACAAGGACTACAGAGTCTATGTCCATTTCATGTATACATGCTACGACCATTTGGACTGTTTCTCCCCTTTTCGTAGAGCCATCTGCTGTTCAGTCCAACACTTGTCCCTCTGGCGGTTGATGGACTAGGTGTACTAGGTGCTCCCCAGATGCCAAGATCTTTGCCGTTACTGGGGCCCAATGGTGATGGTGAACCATAGCTGTTTCTCCTCGAACTATCTCGACCACTCCCAACAGCTTTGTGCCACAGGGGACTGGGAGAAGGGGAAAACGGCGAGTCGCTCAGCTGTCTCGAAGTACCAGGGCTACCTTTCCTTGAACCTGGCGAGCTTCCATTGCTACTTGCCCGGGTCAATGGGGAGCTGTTCCGCGGAGTTGGCGACGGTGAATATCGGGGCGGCGTAATATACTGAGTTCCTGGGATAGGTGATGATGTCGTACTAGGGTCGAGCCCCAGAAGCCCTCGTTGTGTCGGGGTCAAGAGTATATCCGAAAGTTCGTCCTTCGATCTCACTGCTGGTAAGGCTGCGAGAATGATGTTGTATATCAACAGGCAGCTTATCAGGAGACGCGCATGGGGCATGTATTGCTGAGCGCTGGTAGGTACCATGATGCTAAACCAGCTACATAAGCGTGTCGTCAGCGGACGTAGCTGCGTGATGCTAACACAGAACTCACCCTATCCCGAAATTGGTGCTGACGAGCCATATCAGTAACAAGGCCCCGCCATTCCAAGTAACCTGTCGAATGCTACGATCATCGAAATTGTTCGCATTCTGTCTCCTTGCTATCTCATCGAACTTTGGATGTCGCCATTTACCCGGTGAGGGCGTTAATACTGAGGCTTGCGATAATTGTTTTGTTGGAGTTGCGTAGCCGTTTGGGGTCGCCATAGCTCGGTTATAGTTCTTCGATATATCAATGAAGCGTTCCTGGCGAAGGATTCCGATGTTCAAAACTATTCTCAATTGGGTTAGTATTTGGTTACTTGCTCACTGAGCATTGCCGAAGAATAAGGACAATACTGCAACACAAGCATGATAAGTCGGTTCATGATCGCTATGAAGTAAAGAGGTTTGATGCATTAAAGAACCCGCGTAGCGCGCCTTTGTTGCCCGACTAAGGCTGAGGGTCGGCCCGACGGCCCAGGTAGCCGCTTTGGGTACTTTTACTCCACGTCCAACGGTCAGCCTCAGGCTACATTACATCAATTTTCAGTCCACAAGTGGTTCAATCAGCGATGGCTAGCTCTTTATCAATCCTCCAGCGGTTCGATGCTCAGCTCGAAGCTCTCTTTGGCGGTTGGAACCTCTATACCACCTTGATATGCGGGGTCCTCGTGCTCTTCGTAGCATATCCTCTTTTCTATTCTCGTGAACCTGATTTGCATCCTTTCTTCCTCGCCCGTCAGTCTTCGCCTTCATACGTACGGCAGCCGGGCGAATCAGCAACATACCGCTCCTTAGACACTCCGCACGGGTATCCGCTCAGGAGTGGATTGAACGTGAAGGATCCGGGAGCTCCTAAATGGACTAGTGGAAGAGATGGGAATCTCAAAGACATTTGGCAGCAGGCTGCAAAAGGTCCTATCTCTCCTGATGGGAGCAAGGCTGGAGAAACGGGGAAACTCCTCACCGTTTTGGGAACAGAAGAATTGATCACACACGACTGGGATAGACTCACGAAAGACTTGCATGCTGTAGGTCATCACCTCCGTAATCACGGAGGCAAGCGTGTCGCCATCTACCTTCCAAATTCTGTCGAGATGGTTGTTACGCTTTTTGGTAGGTTTTCCGGTTGCGGCATGCTGCCGAGTGGCTAAACATATGATCCAGCTTCTGCATTCTATGGTCTTGCACCCATCCTGCTGCCATATGAGGACAACACCACACTCGGTGTCGATATGCTTCGAGAGTATAATGCGGACTGTCTTGTCGCTGCAGCAGGCTCAGTCTCGTTGGAGAAAGTACTGAGCCAGTACTCTGGCCTGCAACAAGTTGTCTGGGTCGCAGAGCGCAGCAGCCGCCACATGGAATGGAACCAAGTTCCCGAAGGCGTCGGTGGCAAAGCTGAGATTGCCGTATGGCATGAGATCATTGACGAGAAGGGGGATCCTCGCGTCTCCGATGCACCCGCCAGTATGCCGGGAGAAGAACTGCCGAGTATAGTCATTGTGTCCAAAAGACCAGATTCGTCTGATTACAACATGGTCGCGTTCACTCAAAAGGTTATCGAACTCTTGTTCCTTGATGCTATCTGAAATGCTTACAAAAGTCTCAGAATCTTGCTGCCGCTGTAGCCGCCCAGCTTTTCGCGCTCCCCAAGGCTCAACGACTCGGGCTCCAGGATACTGTCTCACTACTCGCTCCACTGACTGACCAATATGCGCTTGTGGTTGCACTGACAACCCTATTCTCCAATTCTTCTCTGGCTTTGACGTCTGTCGCTGGTCCAGAAGCGGCGTACCTTGCTGCCTTCAGAGGGATAACGCCAACGGTGATAGTCGCGACATCGCCAACCCTCAAAAGACTCTGTGATGCACGGACAGGCGCTTCCACAAGACTATCTGAGAAGGTGGACTTCTGGAACAGGGCCAGGACACTAGCTGCAGGCAGCATGCCCAAGGCAAAGGTGTCCGGATCTCCCCGCCTAATATTTGCCTATGACCCCTCGATCAAATACTCAGCACCGTTGACATCTGCGCAGATATTCGATCTGAAGGTCTTGACGGGCGCGCGCGTAGCGTATGCATTCACGGATCACACTGTTGCAGGCGCTATCAGCCAGACGAACGTCTACGATTACGGTCATTCTGTTGAGCATGGCGACCGACCATCACATTTCGGCCCACCAGTGAGCTGCATCGAGCTGAAGCTGATCGATTCACCTGACCGGAAGGTGACCGACGATAGCAGCTCAGCAGGATGGCTAGTCGTCGAAGGTCCTGCCGTGGTCGACGGGAAAACGGTTGTTAAATCTCCCATGACGATGACAGAGAAGAACACGTTGTCCTACGCTTTGTAGACAGCCCTATCTAAGCTAATGGCAGGAAGGTTGCAAAGACGGCGTGGCACCTTTCCAATACCTGAATCTGCTCCTAATCTACCCAAAGTCATCCCCAAGCCGTCCCCTTCGAATAAAGATATTCATGAGCTACTTCTTTCTCGTGACACAATTATAAGACTTAGGTGGCGAAAATGGCGTTCCACGCGTATACCATGTGCTTGCACGCGCCATACTGGGAACACTTTTCAATGTGTTGTTGTGGGAATTAATTCACCGAGGCGGCAGAGTTACTGGGCGGTACAGAGGACTTGCTTCCCTTGCCTCAAATACCACATTCCACCCACAGTAGCGCCCTGGAGAATTGAGGCTACGGCAAGATTTAGTGTGAGTGACAGCAGTGGCGCTGGCTCGTGAAGCAACTCGTTACCATGCACAACCATTACAGACACGTCTGTTACCAAGCATAAATCTCAAAATTTCTTACTTTGCAGTTGTCAATTGTATATCTTTGATCTTGTCCGCAGTTGGCAAGCAGCCAGAAAGCGTCCTTCTACGAACAGGACTGGGTGTTGGTGGATCCACTAAACCGTATACTCGGCATAACGTCTATCTTCGACAACTCTACTTTATTCACTACATTTTGCCACCATCTTCAAAAGTTCCTGAGCGCCCCAACTGGAGGACCACTGACGAAAGCCCATCTAAGCTATCAGGGTACAGCCTGCCACCCTCGATGGCTTGTCCAATGCAGAAAAAGCCACTGCCCTTCCTAGATCTGCCGGCCGAGATAAGGAATCAGATTTATCGAGAGGTGCTCATCAGTTCGAGGAAGTTTACAGTCTCCCGTCATACATAGTTCTCGATATCCAACGCCGGTCTTCTCTGTGCCAGCAAGCAGATACACTCAGAGGCGTCATGTTTCTTTTACGAGAACAATATCTTCTGGTTTTCGCAACACTTGTTCCATGGCGATCCAGTCATCGAAATGCTGCAAAACGTATATTCGTTGCCATCTGCAAGGTTAATGACCTTGAAGAAACTCGTGATCGACATCCCGGTACGTATTGCTCCTGAGCATCATATTAAGGCATGATACGGGCAATAGTGATCAGAATTCTTACACCAACTCCTTAGATTTACAGCGTTCGGTATATCCGTCTTAGGAGCAAGGTGACCCAGAACGTCGAGATGCTAAGCAACTTTGTTGCTACACACAATGGACCTGGCCTCAAGATCAGCATCGATCTCGGAGTCGGTGATCGCGAAGACGACACTCCCATCATCCCCCTACATTACATGTCCGTCATCTCTCCCCTGGGCGAGTTGAGGGAGAAAATCATCAAAGAGAAAGGCGAGTTGGAGATCGTCGTCCGCACGCCCGTGTCATACTTCGGATACTGGTTACACTTCCTGGTAAGCTCCTTACTTTAACCACCAACCTTTCTCAAGATCAATAAGCACCATCACTGACGAGTAGCCCAGCCCATCAGTTTCGACCACAGTTGGTTTCTCGTATCAGAATGGCGCTCGGACCGTGAGCACATGCGGGAATTGTGCGCCATGACCTGCTTCCAGCTCCAGTACGGCGTCCCAGGTTGCGGAAACCATTTTGTCGTAGACACCGACGCGCACTCATACACGTTCACGCTTCGGCGCGATGCTCCGTCGGTATTTCTGCCGACTGAATCCTTGAATAGCGGTGTCTTTTGAGTGGGAACCACATTATAGCTCGCCTGAAAGACAGAAGATAAGACTGCGCGAATGGGTTAAATATTGATCTTTCCTTGATGGAGATCCTTATTGACGGAATCGCGGTTCATTTTGGCATCCTATACCATGCATGTCGAAGAGTCAAAAATCGGGACGGACAGCGGGCTTGCTGACATGGGCAGGTGTTAACGGGTTATAGACCATCAAAGGAGGGCCTGATTGCTGAATGGATGCTGGGAAAATTTTCACTATTTCTTTTATTCTTTGCGTGTCGGGGCTAGCAAGGCTCGATATCGAGCGGCAGCAGTATGAACATAGCACAACCTCTTACGAGAAGCCTTCCAACATCAATTGCTCATACATCTTCATACCCCTCCTAATCCCCTTCTCCGGCGCATTCGCTGCAACCATCCCCCGCGCCTTGTTCAACACCGGCTCCAAGTCCTTCTCCACTTTGTCTCCCAGCTCTTTCCCAAGCCGTGACTCCTCCCATAGCACCCGTCTTGCCAACACCATCCCATGCCACACCGGCGCCCACCTCAAAAGCTTCTGGTTTGCATCGCTCCAATCTCCCTCCAGCAGCTCCATATCCCCCCTTGCCCAAACACCCAACAATCTCTCCACCCACCCTTCCAATTCCCCCTTCCGATCCCCTCCCCCCTTAACCATCCTCGCCGCCTCCATCTCCACCATCACCCCCACCACCTCCGGCGCCTTCCTCATATCCAGCCCCCCCTGCTTCCCACCCCTATGCCTCTCATCCCACAACAAATCCCACACCCCCCTCGCATACCTCGCCCCCGCCTCCACTGCCTCCAGCCCCCACCCCCCACCCTGCGCCCTCATCACCGCCCCCAACACCACCTCCCACACCCCCCCCCCCCCCGCCCCCCCCCCCACCCCCCCCCCCCCCCCCCCCCCCCCCCCACCCCACACACCCCCCCCCCCCACACCCCCAAAAGACG
>JAABUO010000821.1_pt1 | contig 48516 bp, 35 predicted proteins | sample 5559291 | NCBI WGS metagenome assembly JAABUO01 (sample SAMN10711878, study PRJNA513372) | rock metagenome | isolation source: Antarctica rocks | place: Antarctica: Victoria Land, Finger Mt sud
GTGTTGTATCAGCACCCGATTGGAAATTGTTCGTCTGGTATAGAAGAGCACCGGGTGACAGGATGAGACTGGTAGGGTAAGCAAAGAATTGAGAAATATTCATTGCACCCAATACGAGTCTGCGAAGTCCGGTAATCTCAGATTCGCTGTTCTTACGAATTAATCCCTACTACTGTGCCTTTCTCATTTCCAAGCGTTGATAACCCTTTACTGATAGACATTTTGACAAGCCTAGGTCATTTCATCAACTAACCGATCGCTTATCTTATTTATTGGGGTGTGAAGATCCGCCCGACAGGTTGTCACCTTGAATACTCGTCAACTACGTATCATGTATCAAGTAATACGCCTATTTACAGACTATATCAAACTTTGCTGTTCATCGAGTGACAGGCGCCAACAACTCATAACGCGAAGTTCAAATGCTAGTGATCATGACGATCCAGCTTTCGGTCTGCCTCCTGTTCTTACCCGTCAGCACTTCGCTGTAGACTTATGAGCGCTTATATGACTCACGCTGTGACAAGCGCTTATCTGACTCACGTTGACAAGCGCTTAATTGACCCACACGTTGACATCTGGCCAATCAGCTGAGTTCGCCTAGTCTCCGACTCAGGCCGACCTGACCAATCACAGGACGGAGAAATCGCGGGGAACGGCCATGAGGCCGAGATAAAGGCAACGTGACCTATCTGAATACCTCGAACGGGGAGATCGCGAAACTTGGCAGACACAATGCAACACACGCACACCGAGAAGGAGCTGCAGACGGACGTCGAGAAGAGGGGCCTGGATACGGCGGTGCCCATTAGTGAGGTGATGGAGCAGCCTTTGGAGGCAATCAAAGGAACGGATTTTGTTGCCAAGGCCAATGAAGGAACTCACATGGAGCATGGTCTTAGTACTTGGGACTCAGTAAAAACTTATCGCAAAGCGGTCGGTTGGTCTGCATTTATTTCTCTATCGATCGTGATGTGTGGCTATGATCAAGCAATCATCGGCAACTTTTATGCGTTGCCTGCGTTTCGGCAGCGCTATGGCTCGATTGTACCCAGCGATCCTGCTAGTGGCTTTCAAATCAGTGCTGCATGGCAAGTTGGCTTGGGAATGGGAAGTCCTGCTGGCCAAGTGATTGGAGGATTTGGTATTGGTTGGTTCTTGGATCGGTTTGGACGACGCTACACATTTGCTGCATGTTTGGTCCTTACGTCCGCCTTCATTTTCATGGCCTTCTTCTCAAATTCTCTGGGTGTACTTACTGCAGCAGAAATGCTATCTGGAGTGATTTGGGGCGCATATTCGGTTATCGGCCCAACGTACGCTGCTGAAGTTTTACCGGTGAATCTCCGCGGCTATTTGACAGGTTATGTAAATCTCTGCTATGTGATGGGCCAATTTGTAGCGCAGGGTGTCACGACTGGCCTGGATACACGTTTGGATCAATGGGCATATCGAATCCCGTTTGCTATACAATGGGTGTGGCCGGTGATTATGTTGAGTGGAGTATATTGGTGTCCGGAGTCTCCTTGGTGGCTAGTCCGTAAGGGGCGTATCGCACAGGCAGAACGGTCGCTTCATCGGCTCATCGTCCGTCATACTGATAAGCTTGACATTTCAAATACTTTGGCTATGATGATAAAAACCGATAAGTACGAACAGGAAGTAGACACCGGATCTTCCTATCTAGACGCCTTCCGAGGTGTAAGTCTTCGACGCACAGAAATCTGCATCATGGTGTACATTACCCAGGTCTTTTGCGGGATTCAGTCAACTTACTTCTTTCAACAATTGGGCTTGGACACTCAACAGTCTTTTGACATGGGTGTCGGCGTCACTGGCATCGGCTTTGTTGGAACATGTCTAACTGCAATCCCACTACTCTATATAGGACGGCGTCCCATCTTTGTGTACGGTGTTGGGATCATGTGTGTTTTCAATTGGATAATTGGTTTCTTGGACTTTGCGCCAGCATATGCAACAAACTCTGGATTTGGTTGGGCTCAGGGAGTTATTGAACTGCTCATCACCTTTGTGTATCAATTTACGGTTGGACCACTGACCTTTGTTATTTTGAGTGAAATTCCCTCCACAAAGCTTCGCTCCAAAACAATTGCGATTGGAACGTGTGCGTATGCAACGTTTCTCGTTGCTCAAACCGCTTGGACACCGTATCTCATCAACCCTGCTGCTGCGAATGCTGGTGGCAAGATCGGGTTGCTTTATGGTGGTTTGACGCTGTTGGTTTTCGTATGGTGCTTATTCCGCTTGCCGGAGTCAAAAGGACGTACTTATGAAGAACTTGACAGGATGTTTGAAATGAGGCTCAAGTCGAAAGAATTCGCGACCTACGTTTTTGATGAGCTTTAGAATCATTCAATGAGGATTCATGTTGGTTATTTAAGTTTTACTCGTTTGATGCTTCTTCGCATGTTCTTCTTGTGACATTGTTTATTATTAAATCAATCGGTGCAACGATGTGACATAAATATCCTTACAGTACTCGGTAGTTGCTTATGCACCTTTCAAGATCGCATCTATCTCTTCTGGCAAGGTTGAATAGACGTCGCCTTCTTTTGGCGTCCATCCGAGTGCGCGGGCGTTTGTCGCTCGAGCGCGGGAGCTAGCAGTAAGCCAGTATGATCCACCAGATTCTCGTTCCAAGTCGTCCATATCGCTTCTCGAGAAATCAATCGGACTACCGTACTTTACCACGCCCTTCTGTTCCAGGACCTTGCCCAGCTTGGTGCAGATTTCTTTCGTCGTAAATTCTCCCGATTCGAGAAAGTAGTATCCGCGGTATCCATGCAGGACCTCGGTTGAGTGCCGAATGATTGACCTCACCAACAATAGATAGAAACGTGCTACGTCCGCCACGTGAACATACGAGCGAGTGTCCTTACCGGACCCTGGCACGCAGATCTTACCAGTGCCTCGATATCCGCGGATTAAGCGAGGAATCTGATCGGTGATAGATTTGTCATATCCATTAGAGACACCGTGAATAGTAGGAGGACACACGATTACTGTGCGGACATTTGGGTGTTTTTCTTCGATCCCAAAGACATACTTCTCGACCGTGCGGTGCGGCTGTGAATCTGGTAAATTGTGCAACTTGTCAATGTCCTTCTGGTCGTCGTATATCGTTCCATTACTCATGTCTCCCTTCACTTTTTCAGTCAAGATATCGGTTCCACTGGTATGAATATACCAACCTCCATTTTGTGATAGTCCTTCTGCAATACAGGGAGGGCCTTGCTCGTCGTCTGAGGACCCGGAAAAGTGCATTACAATGTCAGCTTGCGATGAGGCATTTCGCATAAGAGATTTGTCTCCATTGCTACCAATAACGGTTTTGACGTCCTTTGGCAGCTTTTTCGCTTTCTCTGCAGAGCGTACGAGGCAATTTATCTCCAAGTCTTCATTGGAGTTCAAAAGTTCCCGGAGAACTTGACCGCCAACCTTGATTAGCCCAATGGCGCTTCCTTTCTCACATAACCTGTAGCTCCCGTGAAAAATATTTTCGTCATGCTTCAAGATTAGTGTTTCGATCCTTACAATAGCTTGTGGCGACTTTTGTAAAGGATGACGTCAAATTTAAAATTTTGCGCGAAATGAGACTACCCTGTAATGCGTCACAAGTCATAGCGCCCAAGGACAGCAGGCTTTTTTTTTTATATAAATATTTTAACAAACGAACGTATTGACATGTATAACTTAAGGCTCAACGAGACAATTCAAACCTTTTGACTTCCACGAAGCTGTGACTGACCTTCGAAAGTAGCATCATGATCGACTTTCTCCCCAGCTGCTACATGATCAATGCCTCCAAAGAGGGCATCCATGTGCTCCAAGGACACGCCCTTCGTTTCGGGGACGAAGAAGTACACTATTATAGCCAAAATGAAGTTGATGCCCATGAAGAAGTAAAATGTGAAGAATCCGGCACGCTTCAGAAACGACGGGAAAGCCTGTCCAATGATGATTATTAATTCCTTGCGTCTGCGTACCCATTGCAACACCATTTGCTCGAATCACCTGGAACTAGTCTTGTATCAATGTATTCAACATGCCATTGGGAAAATTTCCGTAGTCCAAATATAGATGGTAGCTCCCCAACTAGGCTGATAGAAAAGATGGAAGATGAGAAGAAAACTGCGGTTCCTGCTTCAATGCCAATCGACCTCATCCCGTCAACGACCTTGGACTGGGTCACTAATGTAGCAACGCCTAGCATCATGCAACCCTGTCCGAGAGCACCATACATCAGAAGGGGCTTTCTTCCCCATCTGTCGGCCACAAAGAAAGTAATAAAACAGAACATGATTGAAGTAACAGAGTTGAGAGCATTGATTAATATGACTGTATTGGTGGAGGAGAAGACTTGTTTGTAGATAATACCAGAATAACTTGTAAGAGTTCCGACACCTGTAAATTGCTGACCAGCATTAATGATGACTGCGAGGATGAGTCGGTTGCGGTATGATTTGTTTACAAATAGCTGCTTGTAACTTCCTTTTGTGTAAGTATTTTCGTATATTATTGCCTCTCGAATCTCAAAAAGCTCCTGGTCAATCTCTTCCGGCCGGCGTACTTTCTCCAAAGACCTCCGAGCATCAGCCTCTCGATCGTGCACGTACTACTGAAATATGGCATGTCCGCCCGTTCTACTGAGCACATTTCATAAAATATAGAACCATTAGTATGCTGCCTTACTATGAATCTGTAACCCATCGTTCCTGGCTCTACATTAGCAATTAAGCAATCCAGAACCAGATTCGTTCCAAGAAATTTCTTGCGACTCGTGGTGGGTCGTTCGCTTCCAGCTCCTCTATTTCAGCTTTGCCACTAATGAGATCAATGTCCTCAGCCCGCTTCCACAAGGGTCCTCGAAAGATAGCTTTATGCACTATATATAAAGCCAAGACGATAAAAACCGTGATGTAGGATACCAAGAATGAACTGGCCGAGAATCTACCCGGAAAGAAGTCGGCAAAGCCGTTGAAGAAGGTGATGATGAACATCATAAAAAGTCCGTACCAAGATGCATAAGGTTGGAAGCGAGAATAGTACGGCAATGTGCGCCGGTCGAATCCTTGCAAATCAAAAGCTTTCCTGTATCGTAGGTAGGTTAAGAATACAAACATCCAGGCGCAGAATCCCGAAATGCTCGTTATATTCTGGAACCAAAAGAAGACTGTAGCGCCGCTCGAACTGACATTTAGATAACCCAAACAGCCAATTGTACGAGCACTGTGATATTATTGACACCGCATCCAAACTTTATATACTTCACTCCAGCAGAGGCTCTCTTTCTCATGGGCAGTAGAATTCATTCCCGTAATGCGTGAGTAGTTCAATGCGGACATACCGTGCCCAGAGCAGTGGATCTCCAATTGTAAAGGACTGCACGCCGTGTGTATTCTCTGCGTGGAAGTCGCCCAGCGCGTGCCATTCGGTGGCGGGATAGCGATCACTCACGGCAACCCGCACGTCGCGAAACATGGAGGAGAAACATTCAAAGTTGCAGAGATGGATGGTATCGATGAGAATGTCCTGGCAGAGCTCCACAGTGAAGAACTTGTTGTTTGCACTGCATGGATTGAGCATGTAGGAGTCTTATTCTCGACAAGAATGGCAGACGAGCCTTTGCATTCAGGATTGGATTTGTTGAGCACTGTCGAGGCGCAGTCCGAGGAGGCATAGTTGAATCTTTCTTTATACCATTCTTCTCTCGTCTGATTCACCTTGTTGGTTTCAAGGTGCTGCGGAATGCTGGCACCCTCACTCGTGTCCTTTAGGTTCCGCAGCTTCCATCGCTCCAGGCACCCAAGTCACATCATTCCTGGCTTGGACCAAAACCAGGCAAGCAAGCACGAATGCAAGAAGCATTGCCGACGTGTCAACGGTTAAGTCACGTGATTGAATTTTAAGCGCGTCACGTGAACCAAAATAGAGATCAAATCTCCGATTGGCAGGGTACACCGGCTACAATGAACCACAGTCACGTCATCGCCGACGACAACTGTTAGGTAAAGATTTGTGATACCAGACATCTATCATTTGGAGTATATCGCTCGACTCGACAAGACTTACAGTGAATGGGTTGAATCTCAATTAGCTACTCTGGTTCAAGAAGTCCAGTAAAGTAGCCAGAGTGAATTTTTGACACCATAGTACCCTACTTAACTTTGCAACCTGATTTCACATAACCATGCAATCCCTCCTATGCTTGTTTGGGTCCCTGTGCTTCCATGTGTGCCACTTGTAGATCTCCACGCTTCCACGTCCCGACGCCTCGTGCACGAGCTCGTAGAAAAGGAGGTACGGGTCTTCCTGCGAAAAGGCCTTCTTGCCGTCCACCGGCACGACCTTGGGGGTGGCCAGATCGTCAAAACGAAGCCAGGAGCCAGTGTTTGGGTCACGAACCAGGGAGATATAGTGTCCGGAATGTAGAGAGTCACCGCGATGACATACGGCAGAGAGGAGGTTGAGTTCGGATCCTTGCTGGCTCTCGGTGCCCTCCGAGGTGCCCTCCGAGTCGCGGGCAATAAAAGGTGGGAAGAGAATGCGGTCAGCAACAATGACACGCCTCGCGTTCTTGATCATGCAGCCCTCCGCATCCATGGCAAACCGCTTCAGACATACCCCTAGCACGGGACGATCGAGGGAGGCGGCAGGCAGCGACGGATCCATGCATGTGTAGAAGGGGAGCAAGCGAAAGAATTGCCAGGCCGGGATCTGCGTGTTGCCCTCTTGCCAGTTCCCCGTCTCGTGATGCGTCGAGTTCCCTTTGGAGGAGTCGATGGTTGCCCTGCGTTCGAGACCGCGCACAACGTCCACCTGGCTGGCAAAGAACTCCTCCAGACACGCTTGCAGGCTGATGGGCGGACCGTCTGGTGCGCCAATGGAGACGTAGAGGAGCCGCTCGTTGACCACCTTGTGGTCATCCAGAGCATCCTCTTTTCCGCTGTGCGCCAGGTCGACGGTGAGCGTAAAGTAGGGCATGGCCAGCGCCTGCGTGATGAAGAGGAAGGCCTCTGATGCATCCTGCTGCCCGTCGTGCACATCGCGCCATCCGCATTCCGCGATCCTCTGCAGCAGCGGCCGCGTGATGCCCTCCTCAATGAGCAGCCCGGCCCGCAGCATGTTCACCCAGAGGCGCAACGCCAGCGCCAGCCGGCCCGCCGCGTCCTCGCCCAGCCCAAAGAGCATGGCGTCAAAGAGATCATGGCGGGCGTACAGGCTGAAGAGCAGCGCGTCCAGGAAGCAGGTGATGCCGTCCACGTTTTCGGAGCCACGCAACTCGCCGTCCACGCTGTACACCAGCCCATCCCGGCTGTCCTGCCTGACCTCGTCCAGCTGCCTGCGCGCGATGGTCCGTCCACGCCGCCGCCGCGGCATCAATAACCACGCTGCATTCGACGATACAGAGGAGGGGGACGCGAGAAGTACAGTAATTTCCTACCTGATTACACGGTCAATCCCCACTGCGTGTATGCCGCCATGCAACTGCTCGCCAGCCCAGCCAGGCCCACCAGCCCGTCGTCCAGCTGGAGGTACTGCAGCGCAGAGACGGGGATGGTGAGGTCCAGCGCATCCTGCAGCAGCTGGTAGGCCAGGGCGTTGCGCCGGCGTGCGCTCACCTTCTCCGCAATCGTGTCCTCCGGCGCCTTCTGTTTGGCGCTGCTCGATGCTGCTGCTGCTGCTCCTCCCTGGACGTAGAGCTGGAAGCCACCGTTGACCATGCTGCACACAATCCCCAGCGCCCAGAATTGGTAGGCCATCCGCTGCACGTCCTTTTGCTTCTGCAGCCGGTGCAGGCCCAGCGCGTCGAGGTAGGTGAGTGAGTCGAGGGTGAGGTAGGCCCCGTACCCCAGCTGCCGGCCCACCGTCGCCGCCTTCACAACCGGGTGCTTGCCGTCGTCGCTGTCGTAGGCCCTCATGGCCGCCTTGAAGTGCTCGATGTTCTTGAGCACGCGAAAGAGCTTGCGCGACTGGCCGAGGCTTGTCTTCACATGGGCCCAGGTGGCCACGTCTCCTGCTGCGCCGCCGCTGCGCACAAGGTACCAGGCGTAGAAGCGCGCCCAGTACTGCACAGCGCGGATGCCCTTGTCGCGCCCGTTGGTGGTCGCTGTGTAGCGCAGGAGGTGGTCTACGTCCATTTGATCAATCACAGCCAGCCAGCATGCCACGCCGACTGGGCAGCGTCGGGCGCCAGATCCCACACCTCCACTCGCCGCGCAACAAGCGCTTCCTGCCCGGGCCCACACAGCCCGCCCGGCTACAGCAGCACTACGACGCCACGCTCAGCCACGACCTGCTGGCCCTGCTCTTCCAGCACCACCCGCGCGCCACACCCAGCAAGCAGCAGCAGCCCCGGGCGTGGGGCGACAGCTCGCCCTACCACCGCAACCGGCCGATGCGCGCTCCGAGGGGCGGCCTCAAGGTGCAGCCGGCGGCGCAGATGGTGACCTTCCGCAACGTCCCCCGTCTGCAGCGCATCGTCGTGCACACCATGGTCAAGGAGGCCATAGGGAATGAGGGCGCTCTGCTGGCGGCGCGTATGGCTGTCGAACGCATCACGGGCTCGAAGCCTGTCTTGGTGCGCGCGCGCAAGGGCGTTGCGCCATGGGGCCTGCGGGTGGGCGCACCCATTGCGACAAAGGTCGGGCTACAGGGACCGCAGATGTACCACTTCCTCTCCACTCTCGTGGAGGTCGTGATGCCGCGGATCAAGGATTTCGACGGCATCAGTGGGGCTGCCGGGGATGGGAATGGCAATATGTCGTTTGGATTCCCGCCCCAGGCAATGGCCGCATTTCCGCAGATCGAGGTCAACTACGACAGCTACCCGCACCTCCCCGGCCTCCATGTCAACATCGTGACCACCGCGACTACCGACCGTGGTGCGAAATTGCTCCTATCGAGCCTGGGCCTTCCCTTCAAATAATTTGTACATATACAGTTACATATAACTACAGTCAAACAGGCCCTATTTCAGAGAGAAAGGCGTGCGTTGCAAGTTCCCGAGCAGAGGGGCGCCGATGCTGGTCCAGGTCAAATGTCTGGGTCAGGAAATCCTTTCCATCCGCTGTGCAGACCACTGGGATCTCTGGCGCCGCACTCTGTCCGATCTGGAAAATGGCCTGCATTTGTGAGCTATTGGGGAAGGGATGCACTCCTGTAAACATCTCCACTACCAAACAGCCCAGGCTCCACACGTCTGCCTTGAGCGAGTGCCCGCTCTGCTTGACAACTTCGGGCGCCATCCAGTAAACGCTCCCCTGCAGGCTAGCCCGGTTGGTGCCTGCCACGGAGAGCATCCCTGCCTCGGTCTTTTTGGAGATGCCAAAGTCGGATATTTTAATGCCGCCCTTATTATCCACGAGCACGTTGGCCCCTTTGATGTCTCGGTGAATGATGTCTTGGTCGTGTAGATAGATCAGACCACACAGAATCTGCCTCAGGAAATTCCGTATCAGTGGCTCCTCAAAGGCTCCATAGGTGATGAGAAAGGAGGAGACAGTGCCTCCGGGGACGTACTCGAGAAAAATATTAAGGTGCGTTGTGTCTGAATTCGACCCGAGGTAGGAGACGATATTTTCGTGTTGAATCTGCATTAGCAGTGTCACTTCTCGTCGCAGTGCATACACCATGGCCTGTTTCCTCCCGTCTCGTTGATCCTCACCTCGCGGAAGCTCGACCTGCTTGACAGCCATTAATTCGCCGGAGAAGGCATTCATCCCCAGCCAAACACTTCCAAAACTCCCGCTTCCAATGAGCGCCCCTTTAATCCATCTCGTTGGGCCTTGATCCCCTTCCACGCCCTCAATCTCACCGACCGAGTCTTGAACCTCGGTTGGAAATGAGGATGTTCTGTCGTGCGCAGTTGCTTCAATCTGTGTGGCTCGGCGTGCAAGCAGGGTCTTCTCGTGGTCCTCATTCTTTGTCTCCCCTAACCCATGCGAAATGCCGTCCAGTGTGAGTTTGCCAACAGAGGGCATCGGAAGCTTGGGCAGCGGCGGAGGAGGGAGCTCGCGCATGGAGCTCATTGCGGAAGCAGTAGTAGCCGTCGAGAATCTGGGATTCGCCATGGACATGCGCATGGACCTCCGTAGTATACTGTTCCTCACCGTCTCCTCCAGCACCTCCTTCTCGTGTCCCGGGAAGTACTCTGCCAGATTGGAAGAGATTAGTTCACTAGGAGGCCTCTGTCCAAAGAATTGACGAAGACGCTTTGCTGGCCCGCGGGACTCGCGTGACGATACGTTGGACACAAACTTCGACTCACTCTTCCATTCATGCTGTTGCTCCGGCCGTTCACCGAAAAATGTCTCCAGCTTACGCAGTTTGGTGTTGACATTATTCGAAATTGCTGCGTGTTGCTCCTGTTGCTGTTGCTCCCGCGAGATGTCGAGGGCTCGTCGGAATTCCTCGACCGACGGAGCACTGTTTTTCTTTCGAAGAATCAACCGCTCCCGCTCCGGGCGGACGGGAGAGTGACAAATCGAGACCAATTCACCAGACATTAGACATTTGGCAGAAGACTGGCCGGCGAGGTCGGTGGTGACAAAAACGCAATAGTCGCTCCATTGTTCATTAATTCCAAACTTTTTGAGTGCCATCCTCAATATGCTCTCTGCATCCCGTGAGCCCTGGATGTTCACGATGCGTGTAGTCCCACCATTGCCAATAAAACGCACACAGTTTTGCTTCACATTGTCGATGGACATGATACTTTCTTTGGCGGAACGCGGAGTGGCCTGCCTAGACCCGGGCGTCGATGGTGATGTAGAGCGCACACTTCCTGGGTGTGAGAAGTACTCTGATCGATTGTATACAGCAGATAAAAGAGACGGATCGGTTGGAGATTCTGGGACGGTTGCACTGGGTAGATAAGGAATGGATGGTACTTCATAGCCAAGGTCTCGTCCATCCAAAACGCTAACGAACGATGCCATTTCTGCAGCCCGTGCTGCTTTTAGAGGTGCATAACACTTCGATCTGAAGGCTTTCATGGCAATCGCTATACGAATCCGATCGCCGACATTGCTCACACCCAGCTCCTTAAGGGCTTGCATATTGCATTCGAGCAGGGCAACGCCATTGATGTTGTTGCTTTCAAACAGACGATCGTACTTGCCACAATTGATACTCCGCAGCCACTCGCTCACATGCGACTCATCCCAAGCATTCACTTCTTCCAACACCGGGGGATCCGAAATCAAGAAGCTGGACATCGGAGAGCTTCCTCCCTCATCCCCATTCGCCACGTCGCTCTGCTCCACCTTCTCCGGCATGGTCTCGCTTTCCACCCACTCTCGCTCGCTATGTAACTCCCTTTGTCTCGGCTCCACGTGACGCTCTCCCCGCATTATCCATGCTTCGACGCTGAGCAAAGGGCGCGCAGTAGGAGGATGAATGGGGAAGCGGCTGATGGGGAGCCAGTATTGCGGATTGAGCCAGTGCAGCTGCAATTCCATGTGTCTAATCTGGTCAGTCTAGCTGTCGCCAGCAATGTCTTGGTCATGGCGCTCGCCACAGGACGACTCCTGCGTATCAATCTCGACAATGCCCAAAATGTCGAGGACATTGACCTTCCAAAGAAGACCAGCGACACTGGTACTGTTCGGAGGATATTTTTGGATCCGACAGGCTCGCACTTGCTGGTCAACACAACACTTGACGACACGTTCTACCTGCACAGCCGATCCAACAAAGTGAAGGTACTCTCGAGGTTAAAGGGCTACGCAATTGAGTGTGTCGCATGGAGTCAATTCTCAACCATTGGATCGACCAAGGAAGTCTTGCTGGGATGCCCGGATGGCTCCGTCCATGAAATATGTATCGAACCTGCAGACGAGTACTTTAAGCGCGAGGACAAATATCTCAAAAATGTTTACAGAACTGAAGGTCCAATAACTGGTCTATTCCAATCGGCGTTCGAAAATGCTCCGGATTCAAGACAAGTGATGATAAGTACACGAACAACCATCTGCCACTTTGCCGGTAGCATTACCAAAGGAGGCGATGCTGTCTATGCCCGCTTCTTCGAGAGGGCAGATTCTCAGATTCGGAACTTCTCAGCAGCACCCTTGCCGGTACCTATTGCGATATCGCCTAAAGGCGACGAAAGACATTTCGCTTGGCTCTGTGGCGCTGGAATTTATCATGGCCGCATACCTCAATATCTACACTCCGATTTGTCCGAATCTGTCTTTTCCAATGCCCGGCTGACCGCTCTCACCGAAGTCTCTACTCCTCCAAATGCTCTCATTCTCTCACACCATCACTGCATATGCCTGACCGACACCAAGGTGCATGCCATTAATCTATACAACGATTCCGTAGCTTTCAGCGACTCAATTGGCGCGTCTGAAAAGATTTTGGGACTCACATCAGACCCTTTTCAGTCGACGTATTGGATATACTCCTCAAGTCTGATCTACGAAATTGTAGCCAGCAACGAAGACCGAGATCTATGGAAATTAATGCTGGCTGAAAGGAGTTTCGATGCTGCTCTCCGCTTCGCCAAGGGTCCCAAGCAGCAGGACCTGGTCAATATTGCCAGCGCTGATCATCTTATTAGCAGGTCCAAGTACAGTGATGCAGCTGTGATCTATGGCAAAACATCGAAATCTTTCGAAGAGGTTACACTTGTATTCTTGGAGAATGGAGAACGTGATGCTCTGAGGAAGTATCTAATATCAAAATTAGCAAATCTTCCAAAAAAGATGTATACACAGCGGACCATGGTTGCCAGCTGGGTCGTCGAGCTTTACATGGCCAAATTGAATACGCTTGACGACACGATTGCTGCGGAGGATGATAAAAGTACAATTGGTGCCTCATTTGAAGACTTTGTTCAAAAATACCATGCGGATTTAGATAAGAAGACAACCTACGAAATTATCTCATCCCACGGACGTCAAAGTGAACTCTTGAATTATGCTGAGGCGATCTCAGACTTCCCCTTCATTCTTTCGTACTGGATCAAAATGGCCTCTTGGAAAAATGCCTTGACAACTCTCAACAAGCAGTCAGACGTGGAACTTTTCTACCAAACGGCTACAATACTCATGGTCCACTGTCCCAAAGAAACCGTCGACATCTGGGTCCGTCATTCTCTCGATCCATCACGGCTGATTCCATCGTTGCTCTCTTACAACTCCTATTCCACCGCAAACATCCGTGAACATCAAGGAATAAGATACTTGTTATTTGCAGTCAATCAACTGCACAGCACAGATCTCGTGGTGCACAACACATTGGTTGCGTTTTATGCTGCCCATCGCTCGTCAGATGAATCCGGCTTGCTGCACTACTTGAAACTCTTCAAGCAGCCTTTCTATGATCAAGATTTCGCACTACGCTTATGTCTCGAGCATCACCGCATCGAGTGTGGAGTGCATATTTATTCGTCCATGGGAATCTATGACGGGGCCGTGAAGCTTGCATTGGACAACAAGAATATTGAACTGGCAAGCATCATTGCTGATCGTGCAGACGATGATGGTGCCCGCAAAAAGCTCTGGCTCAAAATAGCAGAGCATGTGGTACGTTCAAGCGAGCAGTCGTCTGTGAAATCCGCCATTTCGTTTCTTAAACAATGCGAACTACTTCGAATTGAAGACTTGGTGCCGTTCTTTCCCGACTTTGTCGTCATTGACGACTTCAAGGATGAAGTATGCGCAGCTTTGGAGGACTACTCGCAGCAAATCGGCAATCTTAAACGCGATATGGATGAATCTGCAAAGACGGGGGAATCTATTGACCATGATATTGCTGGACTCGGGGACCGATATGCAATCGTGGAGCCAGGGGAGCAGTGCTTCATATGCACGTATCCGCTCCTGACACGAAGCTTCTATGTCTTTCCGTGCCAGCATACATTTCATGCAGATTGTCTTGCCCGCAATCTCATCAAAGATTCGCCAGCGTGGCAAAGACGCAAGATTCTCGACCTTCAGTCCGACACCAGTGGGACTAAAGCTGATGAGCTGGACGCGATGATTGCCAACGACTGTGCTTTGTGTGGGAATATCATAGTCAACTCCATCGACAAGCCGCTGGTCGAAGACAACGACCCAGCCCTGGATGAGTGGAAGATTGAGTAGCTGCTCTAGGTGGTGGCCTCTTGCTGTACATTATACACAAATCCGCTTGCCCATATAGATGCAATTGCTGGATATAGACGTACATTTGATGCAAAAACCTGGCCGGAATGAGCGTCGTTTGACTCCCCCACCTCAGCCGTCCCGGAGCTGTCTTCTGCAGAGGACGAGTGAGTGGTCATTAGAATGACAATCTGCAGCGTGCAAACTAAAACATCCAGCAGGAAAAGGCCAAGGCGCGATCCCGGCGCTTGTCCAATAAAGTCGAGAATGAGTCCTCCATGGATATAGCCAAAGCTCTCCTCAGCCAGTGGCGGACTGGTCCAAATCATATGCACCAGCAGACAAAACGCATTCGAGCCGAGGATGAAGAGGAATACCGCGCGGGCAGGCGTAGGTGACACAAATGGTTTCGGTGTGAGATAGTTGAGCTGCACGAATCCTCGTAGGACTAGTCTGATTAGAGAGGGATCCAAGAGGTAGACGTAGATGAGGTTGGCAAAGACGAGGATGTCGACTGCCCGGAGAAAGTGCTGTAGAGGAGTATACTTCTCATTCCATGCCCGTTGGCGCAGGGCAAAGTCAAGTGCGTTCATACGTATGGCCTTAGCAGCACATCACGCTCCTACACCCTCCTCTCTCTCGGCGACCCTGCTGACTTGCCTCTAGTCTAGCAACGGCATGGGATGACTCCGCACGACCTACGCAAAAGTTCACGAAACAAGACATAAATGGTCACGGTTCAATGACAAGAAGCCCAGTATGAGGATATTAGCTGTGAGAAGCAGATTGGCAGCGAAGTGCACCATATTACTTCCCTGGCCTCTACCCAGCCGTGCATGAGCGAGAAGGAGGAGGAGCAACCATCATTGCTCGACTAACCAACCACGCTGCCATGGACTGCGCTCCTTCTGCCACTTGCTCTGCTGCTCCTCTCGTGCTGCCAGCGACACGTCTCCTGTGTGACGGTCGTCTGCCACGTAAATTCCACCCAACCCTCGCCCCACCACACCACCGAGTGCCTCACAGCGTCGCTACCATTGGAGACCAACCCTAATACCGAAAAGTCAACATGAGCGGTTGTACGTGATTTCCGCGCGCAGGAGCAATGGCTGACGTGTTTCTAGTGAGATTCTTGGACCTGGTCAAGCCATTTGGGCCCCTGCTCCCGGAGATTACTTCCCCAGAGCGCAAGGTCCCCTTCAATCAACGAGTCATGTGGACAGCTGTCACGCTACTCATTTTCCTGGTCATGTCTCAGATCCCGTATGCATGGTCTTGCGACGTGTCGCGTTAATACTAGGCTCTATGGAATCGTTTCTTCAGACAGCTCCGATCCACTGTATGCGCGCATGGGTGTTGTAACTAACCCCTAGATATTGGTTGCGAATGATGCTTGCAAGTAATCGGGGTACACTCATGGAACTTGGAATCACGCCAATCATCTCTTCGGGTATGGTGTTTCAGCTGCTTGCTGGCTCCCACTTGATCGATGTGAATCTTGATTTGAAGGCGGACAGGGAGTTGTACCAAACTGCGCAGAAACGTTCGTGCTACATGCCAACTGTCCATCTAATCCATAGTTTTTGCAATCATCATCTCCGTCGGTCAAGCGACGGTCTCCGTGGCTACAGGCATGTATGGCCTCCCGAAAGACTTGGGTGCCGGTATCTGCCTCCTGCTCGTCCTCCAATTGGTGGTTGCTGGAGTCATTGTGATCCTTCTGGACGAGCTGCTACAAAAGGGCTATGGTCTTGGCTCTGGAATCTCGTTGTTTATTGCAACCAATATCTGTGAAAACATTGTATGGAAGGCATTTTCGCCAACGACCGTCAATACCGGGCGTGGCCCCGAGTTCGAAGGGGCCGTCATTGCGCTTGCCCATCTCTTATTTACGTGGAACGACAAGACAAGGGCTTTGCGCGAAGCCTTTTATCGCCAGAATCTTCCCAATATCATGAACCTTTTGGCAACAGTCGTGGTCTTCTGTGCAGTCATCTATCTGCAGGGTTTCCGCGTCGAGATCCCAGTGCAGTCCAACAAGTTTCGTGGCCAGCGAGGAACATATCCGGTGAAGCTTTTCTACACCAGCAACATGAGTATCATGCTCGAATCCGCTTTGACCAGCAATGTCTTTATTGTGAGTCAGATGCTTTTCAATAGATTTCCAGATAATATCTTGGTTAAGCTGCTCGGTATCTGGGAGCCAAGAGAAGGTTCGGCTCAGCTCTTTGCGATTTCCGGCATTGCCTATTACATGTCACCTCCACTAAACATCACAGATGCATTGCTAGACCCCATTCATGCTGCAGTATATGTCATATTCATGGTGACTGCCTGCGCCTTGTTCTCCAAGACATGGATTGAAGTCAGTGGCAGCAGTCCCAGGGACGTGGCGAAGCAGCTCAAGGAGCAGCAGATGGTGATGGCAGGCCATCGGGAGCAATCTATGTATAAGGAGCTGAAACGGGTTATTCCTGTTGCTGCTGCGTTTGGCGGTGCGTGCATCGGATTGTTGTCTGTTGTATCTGACTTGCTGGGAGCTCTTGGGTCTGGTACGGGGATACTGCTGGCTGTGACGATCATTTACGGATACTATGAAATCGCGGCTAAAGAAGGCGGAACGATGGCCGGCTTGGGAGACATTATAGGCTAGATGCAAGATCTCCATATTCCATGTTTCTTGCATTGTATGCATCACTCGCTGTCTCAGCAAGTCCATCGAAGAGAAGAAGAAGACAAAAAGCTTTCCATAGATTGTTGTCCAGTAATATATTGGATTTCCTCATGTGTGTCGTTGCTTCTATGGCTTATGTTCTTCCTCGAACCAAACAGAGGAGACCAGGCTCCAGTGGCTAGTAATTTGATGGGCTGGGTTAATGAGTGCGATTAAGAAGCTACGCCCATTCCAGCCGGTAGAAGGACAGGCAGGCGATCTCGAAGCTCAAGCGAGGAGTCGTCGAAGACAATAAAAGACAATGAATAGAGTAGTCGGCCTGGCAGACATACCCAATGGCGCCTCGTCAGGAGATGAAGTTTCAGAAGGGGATGGAAACAGACACCTACGCTTCGATTCCACAGTGCGCGGAAATCGCTTTGAAGAATTGAAGCCATTACGAGAGCAAGAGCGTCTCAAAGCTATTCGCGATGGTCTCATTGACGACCCCGACAAGCCCAAACAGCTCGATGAGGCGCTCACCTTTGTGGGTACGTGTCAGGAAATGTGCCCAGAGTTTGAAAGAGAGCAAAGGGAATTCCAAAAGAATGTAGAAAGATGGGAACTTGTATGTGTTGGGATGGGAAGCCACTGACATTCAAGAATCCATCCACAGGACGCATTGACAGAGAGTTTGCCGTGAAGGCATTTCATCGACCCGCGGCTGGACTCGAGCAGGCCCTGCCTTCGGATGTGAGGCCGCCTCATATTCTAAAAAGCACGCTCGATTACCTCATCGAGAGTATCATAGGAGGGAAACACAGCTTGGAGGCCGTACATAGCTTTGTACGCGACCGTACCCGTTCAATACGGCAGGACTTCACTTTGCAAAATAACCGGGGAGATGAGGCGATAAACGCTCATGAGCGGATCGCACGTTTTCATATCCTGTGTCTTCATCAACTATGCTTGTCGAAAGATTTCAGTGTGCAGCAGGAGATGGAGCAGCTACGAAAAGGTATTGTTTACTCCATTAACAACTCATATGACTTGTAGTTCTTCAATCTTTGACGGAATTCTACGAAGATGCTCGTATTGAGGGCCGCAATTGTCCGAATGAAGCCGAGTTCCGGGCGTACCATGTTTTAGCTCACCTTCGTGACCAAGATATCGAACGTCAGGCTCAAAAACTCCCCCTCCACATATTCCAGTCACATAACATGGAGACTGCTATATCTCTATTTATGCTTGCTCAACGGAATAATGAGCCGCCTATGGGCAAAGTGGCCAACTGCGAAGCGGCACAAAACTTCTTTACCAGATTTTTCTCGCAGGTTGCGGGTACCGAAACTCCGTATTTGTTTGCCTGTATTCTTGAAACGCAATTCAATGAGATTAGGAAGAGTGGTTTGAAAGCGATGCGAAAGGCATACCGACCCGAATACAAAGGCCCCTCTGTCTCTAAACTCGCACAATGGCTTGGGTGTGACGGCGAAGAAGATGTTGCATCAGTATGTGATTACTATGGCATTGCGGTAGAGCGTGCCCAAGGAAAGCCGTATGAAATTGCGATCCATAAGCAGTCCAGTTTTGAAGAGAGCAAACCTCCGATGCGACAGCTTTTCTCTCGACGGATCGTGGAAGCAAAGAGAGGGACTTTAGGCTTCGATGCGATCATCAACGGAAAATTTGGTCAGCCGCAGCCGACAAAACAAGTGTTGGACGACCTACAGGAGATGGATGAGGAGCTTCATTTAGGCAAGGAACGCAGAGAAGTCTTCTCCGACCATTTAACGGAAGCAAAGCAAGCCGCTCCTGCCACATTCAATTTTCCCGCACTCTCGAAACCATTTCAATCGATCGCAACACCACCTAGTGCAGTCTCTCAATACCCCCAGTCTCTATCCCCTGCACCAAGTTTTTCGTTCAATATACCTCAACAAATAGCACCTCCGCCTGCAGTGATCCCAGCAATTCCACAAAAGGTAGAGGTCGATTATGACAAGGAAGCCACGTTCATTTTCGAGACACTTCTTGCCGGTGTGATCAAGGATGAATGCACCGCATTGGTTTTTCGAGCGAGCAATTTGGTTTTGAAGCGACGGCAAAGGACAGAACTTCTCGACAAGCTTGCCTCTGAGATCTCGACCAGTTTTGTCATGGAGCTGACATACGATCCTTGTTTGCAAGCAATGGCTAGCGCCAACAACCAGCGAAGGTCCAAAAGAAGATACTACAGATGCTGGAGGATGTCGTATTTGATGCATGTGCAGCAAAAAAGGACAGAAGAATTACAGCGACAGCTTCGAAAAGACCAGCAAATCAGATACCTGGCCACCCTAGACGATTTCACCCACGTAGGACGTGTCCGCTCGGGTAAGTCGACAAACACGGCTGTCGCAAACCATATGGCACAAAACATATCACAAGCGTATCCGCAGAACGTCTCCTTATGGAACTGCTTGGATCTCCTCGATATCTTTTCTTCTGACGATACCGCTCTTCTTAAGCTTGGCGGGATCTGGGAGCTCTGTCTGTGCGTCGGGGAGACAACATCGGGGCAGTGGCTTGGAGCAAAACTCGGGATATGGTCAGATGTGGAAGGTTTCCAGACTCGGTACTACGAGTTTGGTGAAACTGACGTTGAGATTCGATTGTACCCGCCAGAGACTGGATGTGAAAATGTTGGCGCTGTGGTATACGATCTGAATGCAAGCAGTGATATGTCCTACCACCGGCAAAAACTCGCGCAAATCGTAGCGGCCATCACCACGGACTCAAGGTTCAGCGTACCGATCCTCCTGGTGGATTGGACGAATGCATCACCCGAACAGCTCTCTACACTTCTCGATTTGGAGGTGTTGTCGGGCGTGCCTGGTATCGCCAACATCCTCCTCCTCTCCATTTCAGACGCAGAGGAGATCGATCTGGAGGCGTCGCTGCATGCCATGCTCACCTACTGCAAGGTCCGCCGCAGTATTCGCAAGCGCAAGCGTATTTCAGATATTACTCCGCAAACGAAGCGGCACGACGACTATCTACGCAGACATGCAGACGATGAGTATCTCACGTACCTACTACAAGCTGCAGGCAACGGCGTGCACACGGACCCTCTCCAGCTCCCTCCCCCCAACCCCATCCCCGACAACATCCGGCACTTGCGAGAGAGCATGCAGTCGGCAGTAGATATGATGTCACACTAGCTGTACATACAACATTTATGCCATCTTACTGCGTCTTCTTTTGTGCTTGCTGATCCGCTCTGTCTTCCAGGAGCGCAGCAACAATGTACGCCAGCAGCACTCCGTTTGCCACAATGGCCGCACATCCAGCAGCGTACGTCGTCCTCCCCACAAACACATACTTGAGCGACACAAAGTAGCTTGAGATTGGCATCAGGACCATGGCGAGCGTGAATGCCAGCAGCTTGATCACCACGCCAGCAGACACTTTAGCACTCGCGCGCTCTCTCCCCTCTTCCTCCTTTACCTCCTCCTTCTCTCCCTCAACTGTGCTCTTCCCACGGTGAATGGGCCCCGACATGGTGTAGTGTGGATTATCTGATCGCAGCCGGCATGCAGCATCATAGGCTGCCATGAAGGAGGGCAAAGTGCACTCTGCCTCCTCCTCCACCGTGGCACTCCCTGTCTCGTCGCCCTCGTCGCCCGAACAGGCGGCCGGCCGTAACAAGTTCACCAAGACCAACAGCGTAGCAAACGGCGGGGCGGATGAGGAAGCGACTGGACAGACCAGCGGCGGACAGGTGGCCAATCGGAAGACACGCAAACGGGGACGGTCGCTGCGAAAGGCGGCCTTGCTCAATCCGGCCACTCGCCCAGCCCACCTCCTGCTCGACGAGTCCGACGACGAGGAAGCAGATGCCGTTCAGAGCCGCGATATGGTGCACCGCAAGACCTTTGCCAAGCATCACGAGAGCCACGTGGGGACGGTGAGGTGGGGATACTGTGTCCTCGCGGTGACCTGGCTTGTGTTTGTCTTGGGCATGGGGACCATCTCAGGGGTCTGGTCATGGGCATTTGGAGATGCTGCACCTCATGATGCGGACTGGGAGGACTGGGAGGGCGGCGTGCCCATCGAAGAGTACTACCCCTGCCTGGCCATCCTCACCGGGGGTGTCATGGCGTGGATCTGGGTGATTGCAGCCTGGATTGGGCTAAAGTACTTTCGGCACTCTGCACCGGTTGGGAATTCAAATTAAGATGTTTGGTTGGGAATAATGTACAAGAGGCGTGCAGTCTAGGCATCAAAGTCAGGGCATGCATTATGAATGCTTCAGCTTCCAATCGTCGACGAATTGGTCGATGATGGTGGGGAAGGCGAGTTCCGGGCCATACTGCTCGAGCTTCTCGTCGGTCCTTTGGTACCGTAGGAAATCAAGGATCATGTTCCACGTATCCTTCTGCACGGGTCGCGACGTGCTGGACTCGAGGTAAGAGATCCACGGGTCCAGAAGCTGGAAGCGGTTGTCGACCAGCAGGAGTCGCCACATGTCGACGGCCACCCCGAGCGGGACTGCGCGCTGCCCTTCGGGTCGGGCGAAGCGAAAGGTGAAGGAGTAGACGTGCTTGAAGAAGTCGTCGTCGATGGCCATCCTCTCCCTCAGCTCTGGGAGGACGGTTTGGAACTTGTCCATAGAATCAACGCCCATCTCCTTGCATCCCCTTACGAAGCTCCTCCTCGTAATGACAAAGTCCTTGGCGTCCTGCTGCTCGAGCTGGGAGGCGGCTGCAAGCGTCACGACGTCGTCCAAGTCCACCTGCAGATCCGTGAAGAGCTGCACAACGCCCTCCAGCGCAATACAGTCCGTCTCTGCATCCCTGTAGGCATCAAAAATCTTCTCCATGCCCTTCTCGGCTGCCTTCTCCGCCTTGACCTGCACTCCGGTGGCCCTCTTGGACGTCGACGACGACGAGGCAAAGTAGGCATTCACGGCCGCGTCCACGGCGCCACTGTGCTGTCGCAGGTACTTTTGGGCAGTGCGGTCGCTGGCATTCGTCACCGCCACGAATTGAGCCACCCCGGCTCTGCTCATGCCTGCTGCTGTTGGGGGGATAATGAACTCCCTCCTCGACCAAACCCTCCGAGTCCCGCACGAGCAGCAGAGGAAGAATTTCCGAGCAAGCCAAAAGCACATTGAAAGGGATGTTGGTTACCTGAATGCAGCTGTGAACGAGCTGGGCCAAAGGACGAGAGAGAATGGTGGGCTGCCCATTGAGGTGGCTGAGGTGGCAGAGATGCAGCAGCAGCTGGACGGCGTGATTGGGCGCATGCAGGGTCTCAAGCGGAAGCTGGGCTCGCTGCACGCAGAGGAGACGAGTCTGAGTGAGCAGACCAAGCGCAGACTCACGCAGCTGGAGGCAGTGGGCACAGTGGTTTCCCCCAACGACCCGCAGTACGAACGATGGGCGCGACTGAGGTTCGACATGCTCATCGTAGACTACCTTCTTCGAATCGGGCACTGCGACGTTGCTGCACGAGTGGCCGAGCATAAGAACATCACGGATCTGGTCGACGTCCCGGCCTTCACCCTATGTCACCACATATCCGACAGCCTGCGTCATGGGGGAACGAATGAATGCCTCATTTGGTGCACGGAGAACAAACAAGTCTTACGGAAGGCAAGGAGCAATCTGGAATTTGAAGTTCGGCTGCAGGACTACGTTGAGCTTGTGCGTGCAGGTCGGCATGTGGAGGCTATTGTGTATGCCAAAAAGTTCTTCACCCAGCATATCGAGGGGCATTTGGAAGAGATTCAACGGGCTGCTGCATTGCTTGCATTCCCATCACAGACGGACTGCCAGCCGTACATGGAGCTCTATTCTGCTGCTCGGTGGTCATACCTGGCCGATGCATTTGTCGCTACCTATTATTCTCTGTTCAACCTCCCATCTCCCTCACTACTCCAAATTGCACTGAGCGCCGGACTGGCCGCGCTCAAAACTCCTTCTTGCTACTCCTCCGTCACGCCGTCATCCTCAAATACAGCCTCTTCCACCACCTCGCTCTGTCCAATATGCTCGACAGAGTTAAACGAGTTGGCGCGAGGGGTTCCTTTTGCCCATCACGTCCGCAGCTTTGTGGACACGGACCCTGTTGTCCTTCCAAACGGCCGCATATATGGACGGCGCAAGCTGGAAGATTTTGCCGAAAAGGCGAATGTCGGTCCTGGGCTTGTACGCGATCCAACCACGGGCGATGAATGGGACTGGGATGTGATTCGCAAGGTATATGTTATGTGAAAATAGGACATCTAGGATGAGGAATCGCTTGCACCATCATTGGAGTTGTGCTTGTTGGACTTTGGGGCGTCATGGCGCTCACCGACATCGCGTTCAAAGATCCACATGGTCGCGCTTCGTCCGTGCCAACTCTTTTGACTACCAATCGTTGTCTTGTGCAGGTATCCGGGAAAGGCAGTGTACTCAAATGGCTGTCTCTGCCTTACGCGCAAACCCTCAGCTTGGGCAAGGGGCTTCATTTTCCAATCGGCATACTTTTCATTCTGGAAGAGCGAGACGATTATCCTGCCAGAGGGAGCCAGGACGGACAAGGCCGAGTGGAAGAATGCAACGACCAATTTCTGGTTTTCGAGGATATTGCGGTCGTAGTCTTTCATGCCACTTCCCACATGGGGAAAATTGAAGATAATGGCGTCGAAGGGTGCGTGTCGCTTGATGTTCTTGGCCCCATGAAGCTTGGTCCCGTCGATTCCATAGTAGACGTCTGCGCCAAGCTCGTGGACTTGGTCAATGATCTCTTTTGCATCTGCATACTTTGCCAGCAGCTCCTCCCGGCTGTCGAGGCAGGTTGCCGAGGTCCGTGAACTGTCGACGACGCTATTCTCCAGGATGGACCTCGTGAAGGAGAAGTTGCCCTCGCCGACGAGGAGAACGCGGTCGTCTAACGAAAATGGAAGCGCAAAAGCCCGATGTCCTTGCTGCTGGGTGGTCTTTCCACGCCCTTTCGTCTTCTTATGCACCCTGTCCTCGCCGGTCCTGTTTGGTTTGCGCTTCTTAACTACCGTCCTTGCCAATGCCGACGCCAGCCTGCGTTTCGTCTTGCCCATTGCAGCAGCAAGACACCGGCAGATAGACAGAGTCTGAATTTTACGTAAGAGGCATCGGCATGAGTCTTGTTTGTCACTAATTCACGTAGCCGTAAAAGGGACGTACGATTACGTATAGTTATGGATAAAGCCTTCAAGCCTTCGCCTTGGACGCCTTCGTGGCCGCCTTGGCAGCATCAGCAGCCTCCTGCTCCTTCGCCTTCTCCTTGGCCCGCTCTACCTCCTGACGCAGCTTCTCGTCGAAATCCACCTTGATCTGCCCCAAACGCTCCTGCTGCTCCTGCACGTCTCGAAACTCGGTGCCGGTGATTTCTGTGTACTTGTCCATATCGACAGCCTTGATCTCTTTCAGTGCAATAGCAATCCGAATAGGGTCTTTCTTCTCTTCTGCAATGAACTTATTCTTGACCTGGCGACGAGATCGGTTCATAAACATCTTTGCAATCAGCTCAAAGTCCGTGCCCCACATGCCCAGAGCTTGGTAAAAGTTGTCTGTTTGCTCATCACTCCATCTCTCTGACTTCTCGCGTCTTGCAAACGAGGCCGAGTTGAGTCGATGTGCAAGCGGGTTATCCTCCACATGGTCCATCGGCTCCTGTACACCATCACGCGCTCGTCGATCAACTTGCAGCGTGGTCTCGTCAATTACGAGACGCCCATCTACCATTCGGTACTGGATCGCACTCGACGATGCATTCTGCTTCAACGCAGCAAGTCTCTCCACCCGTTGTTCCATACTTTCCGTGATTGCTGGTGCTTTCTTCTCAGCGGAGGAGGAGGAGGAGGATCCAACTTCCGGAGGAGCCTCGAGCGCAGACAAAGCTTTCGAGACCAGACGTTTCTTCCGTGCACTCTCCTCATGTCGTAGCCTCTCAATGTCCTTACCGCGAGAACTCGTTCGCCCAATACGAATGTCCTCGCAGAGGTCCGCCATGGTTACCTTGTCCGGCTCAATAATTGTGTCCTCGGCTTCATCCGGTGTCTGGTGCCGGCCTTGTTTGCCACGCACTCTGGCGGGGGCTGGGGTGGTGGGGTTGAAGACGAACGGCTCTGGAAGGGTCATCTTCCTCCAGTAGACCTGGGAGGCCGGCAGCGAAGTCGTTGTTGGAGTGAAGTCTGCAGGGTGGTGCCGGATGGTCAGTGGAGGGGCCATGTGGCGAAGCAGAGAAGGCCCGTCATGCAATCCCCCTTCCGTCTCACCTTGTCCATACGGTGCCCGATTGACGCTGCCTTCCTCGCCCTCTCCCTCGCGCTCCTCTCGCGCTCTCTGGAACGGCCTGCCCTTTGCCTTCTTGGATGTGCGTACCACTGGGATATTGGCTGCCGCCTTCCTCTTGCCTGCACGCTTTGCACTCCTTGTGTCTGCTGCATCTGCTTCATCACCATCCGGCTGGCTCTTTACGTGGGCTGCCGACGCCGCACTTGGCTGCGCAGTCGCAACACGATCGTCAACCTCCTTCACTTTCCTCGGCCGACCTCGTTTCTTTGCTGTCGACACCGCGCCGCTCTCCATCATCACAGAGGTGGACATCGTGGTCGTTGAACACACCAACCCCCAACGCCGCAGCAGCAGCAGCCAGCTCAGCCGGCCGATGGACCAGGATCGCAAGCGCGCAACTGCGGCAGACGGCGATGCCTACGTCAAGCAGGATCCACACGAGCCGCCGCTGAAGAAACTGCAAGTCGAGGGGCAGAACAGGGTCAAGGTGGAGGATGGAGGAGGAGTAGGAGGCGGAGGAGGGGGAGGGATGGAGCGAGCGCCTATGGGCCAGGAAGAGGTGGAGCACTTCCAAAAGGAAGCCATTTACAGGCAGATGCAGTGGTACAAGCGAGAAGCTGACTCCTCGAATGCGAGAGTGGAAGAGTTGGCCAAACGCAGCCAATACCATGATGCTCACTTGCGGATTGTGTCGGCATGGTGGGATCAGGTGCTCGATGAAGTCAAAGTCGTCTCGGGAAACTTTGCGGCGACAGAGTATAGCTTAGAGGCATGGCCGACGAACCTTTTTTTTGCCGATCATCCTACATTTGAAGCGCATCTTGCCGACAAGCAAGAGAAAATCAAGGACACCGTGCTGAAAGTCATACTCGGAGTACAATCGCGTTCTCCGTTAGATGTGGAGGGGTGTAAAGCGACTGTAGCCAAGCTGGCTGCAGACGTCAAAGCCGCACAGGCTGAAAATGCCCTGCTAAAGTCTCAATGTGAGGAGTGGGAATCACGTTCTGCGGATGCTGCCTATCGCTACATGACGGCAGAGAAGAAGCTCGACCGAATGAAAAGCGTGACACTCGCCAAAATAGAAGCCCAAGCTAGGTCTCAGAATCACGACGAAGGGAAGGAGCAACCAGATGAAAAGAAACCAGATGTAGCTCCTGTAGAAAACACAGCCATAAACGACGAAATGCGACAGATCATGGAGAAACGAGGAGACGATATTGCTCGTCTGGAAACAGAAACAGCAAGACTGCGGAAAGACCTCTTGGATCAGACCGTGAAAACGATTTCACCGGAAGCAATCACATCTTCTGAACAATTCCGAAGTTTGCAAACGTTACATACTGCCACGCTGGCTGCATTAGAAAATGCCAAAGCGCGTGCAGACATTCTTGAAGCAGAGGTAGGCAGAATCCATACCTCGCAAGAAGAATTTCGGACCACGCTGCTTCAGGAGCAAAAGAGCATTTCAAACGACGTTACGAATCAGATGAACAAAATTGAACAGGATTTAGCTCGAGTGCGTGCTATTCGAGACGAACTACACCAAGACCAGCAAGCTCGAAAGGCGAAAGAATCCGAAAAGCTTAAAGTCAATCAGCAGATTGCAGAGCTAGCAGAGGTGAGACTGGGCCGCGTTACCTCATTGGAGGCAGAAATTACTCGTTTGAAGAATGAGGGTGCAATGACGAATGGAGCTGAGGCCAAGGCAGACGGATCTGAAGACTTACATCAAAAGCTGGCCCGACTGGAAAAGCAAAATCAAAACCTACTGGCCGAATTACCGTCCATGGAAGTCGCATTCAACAAAGCTCATTCCCTGGCAACTTCAAAGATCAATGACCTTAGTGATATGGAAAAGAGGCTACAAAAAAGTGTTGCAGACAAAGCAAAGGCTGATCAGAAGTACTTTGCCGCTATGAAGTCAAAGGAAGTACTGCAGCAGGAAAACAAAATCCTGAAACAGAGCATCAATAAAAGTTCAGAGTCAATCAGTAATCTTCGCGAAGCTGAGAAAAGCGCGGAGACGCGGTCTTCAAATTCGCAGAAAGAGCTTTTTGAATGGCGCACAAACTACGAGAGAGCGCTTGCAAAGTCAAAGTCCGATGAGGCTGAAGTCGAAAGTGCGCGCATACGACTAGATGCTGCACAAAAGCAATTGGCACATATCAACACCGTCCTACTGCAGAAAGTAGAGGCCGAGGATGCGGCCCTGAAAGCGCAGCGACTTGCCGAGGAGGATCTGACAAAAGTCAGAGTGCAGCTCGAGAAACAGATGGCAAATTCATTCGGCGGATCGTCGGAGGAAATGCAGAGTTTGCTTGGAATTGCAAAGTGCTCTTCCTGCCGAAATAACTGGAAGAACACGGCCTTGAAGAGCTGCGGACACGTCTTCTGCAAGGAGTGTGTTGACGAACGAATCGCGTCGCGCTCCAGAAAGTGTCCGGTGTGTTCACGTTCATTCTCCTCGGGAGAGGTCATGGCAGTGCATCTGTAAATATAAATTTTATTCTATCCGGTCCAAACGCCGCTTTTAAAGCCATCCCAGTTCCGCTCCACGACATGCAATCCAGAATTCTCTGGCGACCTCCCTCGTGCTACGCTTCCCTCGCAACAGTATGACCTTGTTTATGAATTGTGATTTCTCCTGTGTGTTTAGTCTTGTGGGTGGGAAGTTAGCTTGAGAGAGCAACTCTGACATCCATTCTTTACTCTTTTGAGTGTAATGGAATACAATCTTGCGCAAGAGATCCGCGGCCAACTCCACTTCACTCCTTGGCCCGTTCCCCAAACGATGAAGAACAACCTCCATCAATTGTTTTCCCACGCTTTGCATCACTTGCTGAACAATCATGCGGTACGTTTCATCAGACGTTTCCATAAACGAAATCTATTGCTTAGTAGGTTGTATTAATTTCATACCATGAACGCAACAGCAGCTTTCTGCGTGAATTTTTCATTCTGACCTAATGCCAGGAATACGAACTGCTGCATGAGTTGACAAAGAGCAGGTATTGGGATGCTGAATAATGTCGTTGGTGATAGACAGACAATGCGATCGAGAAACTCAAGCGATTCTTGCAGGATCTCTGGATCCATGGAGGTTGTATTTTGTGCAAGAACTTCCCTTGCAATGAATTGAAAAGAGTCCGAAGCGATACCCTCAACGGGCAGCTTACGAGAAGAAACGGCAACAAGTAGCCTTGACATGGTTGAAATGACCACGCCGTGCCTCCTTGGAGTTTTTCTCGAACACAGGAATTGGCAGATCCAATCATACGGAAAAACAAAAGGTCCCTGTGATTCTGCAAAGCCAGTTCTTATGGTGAAGCAAGCTTCATCCAGCACTTCATCTTCGTCGTCGAATACCTCTGTGACATTCTGGATAGCCGTCATAATTCGCTTCTTCAGATCCATAGCCTCTGGGGTCTCCCAACAGCTGGCCTGTGCGACCTCATTGTCAAGAAGAGTGACATACTCTTTAGGAGATTCAAATCCTTTGGCAAAAGCTCTCAAACCACACAACAGCTTTCGCGCTTGGTGCTGATTGTCTTTGCCTGTCCCATGCGAGTGTGCAATCGGATCCAAGGCCTGAAGAAAAGGAGAAAGAAATTGCCGCGTGTAGATGAATGCCTTTTCTTCGCTATGCAGAGAGGCTACTACAGTCGACACCGCTCGGATGACTCTCATGAAAACAAAAATTTCCAATGCGTTGGACAAGCTGACTAGATTGAAGAAATCGATCAACACATCCACGCGTTCTACAAGTCGGTTAGAGCATCTAGCACATATTTCATATAGCGCTGTGGACGCTGGTTTAGATAGGCTGGGTACGACGACACAGCGAAAGACATATGCAAGACATTCATTGAGAGGTGCATCAGCTTCTTCCAAAATGTATGCTACGTCAGCAATTAATGACAAGACCATCTGTCGCAGTAATGGGTGGTAACAGTCAATCTCGTCAGCAATAAAATCGCCACTTAGAAGCTGCAACAGTAGTATGCAGACCACTTTTGATCTGTTGAAAGAGTCACTGCAAGCGTGAATACAGAACAAGGATGATTCAATTTCCCTCCAATTTTGAGGATCCCTCACAGCCCGGGCTTCGAAAGCATGTTGTACGAAGGATCCTATTATCTGAGAATGTAGTATGGCATAGCAGCTGTCCAAGAGATTTGCAACATCACCACGAAATGATACAAACTCTTGTCGTGAATCATGCGACCAGTTTGAGATGGTTGCATCGTCAGGCAATTGCACCAATTGCCTGCATATCCTTGCTATCTCTCCTGCGATGTCGTCAAAGGCCCGACAATCAGGCTGCTGATCCGTGAGATCTTCAAACAAAGATATCCAGAATTCGAGTGACATGGCACTCATGTCCTTTTCATCCCGTCTGATATTCAGCAAACTAAGCATAGTGTTCAGAATGCTCTGTGCCGGCAGATCTGTGGGTTCATTGATAATACTTCCCACAGATCCTTCTGCAAAAGTAATTACCAAGTTTACCAATGCAAACGGTTGTTCATCGAGGAGGTCGTCGGACATCGCTTTCAGCTGGGATTGGGCCCATGGGTCTGTGAAGAGATTGGCAATTGCTGCACGGTCTTCTGCAGTTAACATTGACATCAGTGCCGGGGCTTCTGCAAGCGCAGTAGCTGCCGCATTGAAGAGATGCGGATAGTTCAACGCTTTTATTATAGCCGAAAGCACTTGCCGCATGGCCGGGCTGTCTCCTAGAGAGTTGAAAGCTTGGAACGACCTTATACCCTCTATTTGCACATGCTGGCTTGCGGACACTAAACTTTCCATAATAATATCCCTCGCATCCTCAAGAATAGAACTATACAGTTCTGCGTTCTCTACTGCCCATCTGGACTCATGCCCTTCCAACACTTCGGCACAAGCCTGTAGAAGATATAGAATTGCTCGGTGTACACAATCGTCTAGTGAGCTGAGATCTATTAGACCTACTCTTGCACTCTCGACAGACGAAGCCTTGTCCACGAGAATAGAGACCACTTGACCCACAGGTCGGTGCCATATACGTCCCGGATGATTGATGAGAATTAGAGCTAGACAATAAAGCAGTTTCTTGGTCACCAAGGACGATCCCCCAAGTGATTTGACAGTCCAGTCAAGCAAGGTGGAGAGCAGCTTCTTGGCATCTTCCGTTGACACAGCCTGTATCTCCGTGTTTATCTTTACCGTATAGGTCAGGGCGCCAAAGAATTTTACGGAGTCGTCTGTAGAGTCCAGCAGGGCATTGGCAATAACCCATCCGTGCTGTGATCTCTGCACCTCCTGCAGTATCCTCTCCACTGCCTGCACTTCATGGGGCCTGAGGCCTGGGGCGTAGAGCGCTTTGACCAGCTGCGCGATCTCCGGCAGTGACGTAGGGATTGCTACGGCAACAGGCTCATCACTTCTTGCTGGTGCGGGATGACGCATGGCCGCTGTCCAATCATGGGCCCATCTCGTTACCCCACAAACCACAACCCAACGACACCCATCATGACCATTACTGCGAAACAGCAACGGTACCCGGCTAAAGCGCATGCAAGGAGAGTCGCTGAGATCCTCGGCTTCAAAGAGGGAGTTGTGCACGTCAATGGCCAGGTCTCGCAGCAGTACGTGGGTACAGACTCCGAGGTCCCCTTCAGGCAGGACCGCACTTTCTTCTACCTTTCGGGGTGCGATATGGCTGGGTGTGCTGTGGCCTACGATATTGGGGCAAGTGTTCTTGTCCTTTACATTCCACCGGTAGATCCAGCTCAGGTGCTATGGAGTGGCATGCCACCGTCGCTCGATGAGTGCAGCCAGCAGTACGATGTCGACGATGTCCGCTACTTCTACAAATTGGACGACGACCTCAACTCTACCAAGTATGCAAAACCCAGGATACTTCTCGCGGACGTTACGTCTGCTACCAACCAGGCGCGAACAGTCAAAGACAAGTATGAGATTGGCATGATTGAACGAGCCAACGAGATTTCAACCGCCGCACATACGGCATTACTTCAAGCAGTGAAGATGGCAGAGAATGAGATGGAGTTGCAAGGCCTCTTTGAAGGTACGTGTATTGCCAGGAGCGGAAAGCAAGCTTACCATCCTATTGTGGCGGGTGGCCGTGCTGCGTCGACACTTCATTATAATAAAAACAATCAGCCCACAAAGGGGAAACAATTGATGCTAGTGGATGCAGCAGCAGAATTCAATTGCTATTGTGCAGACGTCACGCGCACATTCCCAATTTCAGGCAAATTCACCCCAGAGGCGAAAGAGATTTACGATCTTGTGTATGGGATGCAACAGTCGTGCTTTGACATGATCAAGCCTGGAGTCTCTATGGTTGATGTCCACCTCAATGCCCACAAAGTCGCAATTCGAGGTCTCATGAAACTAGGCGTCTTAGTGGATGGCAGTGAGGATGAGATCTACGAATCAGGCGCGAGTACTGCCTTCTTCCCACACGGTCTTGGGCACGCGCTTGGCCTTGAGACCCATGATGTCACGGTGGCTACAACAGCTGCACACGTCCAAGACAGGAAGCTTGAATACCTTCGCCTGAAGAATAACCTGGAGGAAGGAATGGTGGTTACTGTCGAACCAGGCGTTTACTTCAACGAGTTCATCCTCAAGGCAGCATCAGAAGCAAAGTATGCGAAGTACATTAACTTTGATGCAGCCCACCGGTACATGGATGTGGGCGGGGTCCGGATCGAGGACGATGTGGTGGTGACGGGCGACGGCCACTACAACCTCACCAGGGCGCCCAAAGAGACGGAAGAAATCGAGCGGCTGGTGCTTTGAGATGTTTGAACTAGAACACAAACACCAGATGACGTCGTTTTGAACATTTACTTCTCCATTCGCGTCCTGTTCCCCGCCATGCCCTTCGGCTATTCGCGACATCTCCTCCTCCTCCACTCTCTCCTCCTCCACCAAACGCGAGCCCGACCAATCATCATGCCTGAAGCAAGAGGTATCGCCAAAGTGAGCACGACTGCTCAGTTGAGCAAACTGAGAAGCCTGATGAAGGACAATGACGTCCAGATCTATCTTGTGCCTTCCGGGGACTCCCACCAGAGTGAGTACCTTGCCCCCTGCGATGAACGCCGGGGATACATTTGCGGCTTCAGTGGCAGCGCTGGATTTGCTGCAGTGACTATGGACAAGGCGGCAATAGCCACGGACGGCCGATATTTCAATCAAGCAGAGAAACAATTGGACGATCAATGGACATTATTAAGACAAGGCGTGCCTGATTGCCCCACCTGGCAGGACTGGGTTATTGGGGAAGCATCGGGAAAAAGTGTAGGCGTAGATGCGACGCTTCTGACCGCCCCCGAAGCTCGAAAACTGTCCGAGAAGTTGTCTGAGAAAGGGGGGAAACTGATTCCAATTTCGTCAAACCTGGTTGATCAGGTATGGGGAGGAGACCGGCCGGCGAAGCCTCAAAAGACAGTCTTTGTATTGGACAACAAGCTTGCTGGGAAGGAATTTTCCGAGAAGATTGCCGATGTGCGTGCATTCTTGACCAAGAAGGAGGGTGCTGGCCTTATTCTGTCCATGTTAGATGAGGTTGCGTGGCTCTTCAACCTGCGCGGAGATGACATTCCCTTCAACCCAGTCTTCTTTGCTTACGCGGTGATTACCCACGAAAGCTGCAAGCTTTACATCGACGATTCGAAGCTGGGAAGTGACGTCAAAGGTCATCTGGGAAAAACAGTTTCCGTATGTCCATACGAGAGTATATTCGAGGACCTGTCTGACTTGAAAGATGGAGTCCAAGATAAGAAGATAAAATACATCATTTCAAAGCAGACGTCGTGGGCTCTGGAACAGGCCATTGGGAAGGACAATGTGAAGGAAATCTTGAGCACGGTGGCGGAAGCAAAGGCGATTAAAAACGCTACGGAGTTGGAGGGTATGCGGAAGTGCCACATCCGTGACAGCGCCGCCCTCATTGAATACTTTGCGTGGCTAGAGGGGCAGCTTTTAAAAGGCGCCGAGATTGATGAAGTGGATGGTGCAGACGAGCTCGAGCGGCTTCGTTCCAAAGGAGAGCACTTTCGTGGCCTGTCGTTTCCTACAATTTCCTCAACAGGACCGAACGCCGCCGTCATTCACTATAAGCCGGAGAAGGAGACGTGCTCTGTCATTAACCCTGATCACATTTATCTTTGTGATTCTGGAGCTCAATATAGCGATGGAACAACCGATGTTACGAGGACGCTTCACTTTACGAAGCCCTCTGATGAGGAGCGAAAAGCATATACGAATGTTCTCAAAGGACACATTGCACTCGGCCGTGCAGTGTTTCCAAAAGGTACATCTGGATTCGTGCTGGACATCCTGGCTCGTCAGTTCTTGTGGGCTGACGGGAAGAATTACCGTCATGGTACAGGGCATGGAGTAGGTTCCTTCCTCAATGTCCATGAAGGTCCAATGGGGATTGGCACTCATCCTTCTTACATGGAAGTGCCCATGTCGGAAGGCAATGTGGTCTCCAACGAGCCGGGATACTACAAGGATGGATCCTATGGCTTCCGAATTGAAAATTTGGTGGAGGTTGTGAAGAAGGTTGAGAATGGGTTTGGCGATATTCCATACTACGGATTTGAGAACTTGACCATGGTCCCGATGGCTCGCAATCTTATTGACGTAGACATGTTGGATGCTGGGGAGAAGGGGTGGTTGAATACATACCACCAGCAAATCGTGGGACACATTATGCCATTCTTTGAGAATCGCAATGAACAAGCAATCAGGTGGCTCGTCAGGGAAACACAGCCTCTCTAAATTATTGTACAATGATGAATATTTATAAGTTATTCCCACCTGTATTCCTACGTAGTTCCCAATTAATCCATTCGACAGCGTCGATTGCACTCCTCGATCAATCGCTGTGGGAATCTCATGCTGCTATCCATCTCTGCGTCTGCATTGTCCTTTGCCTGCTTCTTCTTCAGTTCCTGATAGAAGTGTAAGTATTGTTGATAACACTTTGCGAGAACGGAGGTCACAAGTTGGGAGAAGTCGTCGCTATGCGGAGGCATGATGCTGAGCAAGTCGCACAAGCCGTGCATCAATGTGAAGAATCTGGTAGCAATGCCCTGGATGGGAAAGAGAGACAAACTACTCCATGCGGCTTCTTCTTCAAAGGCGCCAAGTTCGTGCACCATGTCATTGAAGAGTTCTGACACGGCATTTTCAACTTGAGGGTGAAATACATTCATGAGGAAGTCATCAATAAAATTTGTGAAGGAGCTCGTGGTTCTACTCGTACTGGGATTAGTTCCTGCGAACTTTCAACGACCATACCTCTTTGGAGCAATCTGCGCAACACGCTCCACAAATGCAAAAGTTGGCTTAAGGATAACAATCGTGTTGAATCCATTCGGCTCAACGAGAATAGCATGGCCTGCCGCTGAGTTTGCTTTGCTACGAGTCATTTGACGGAAGTTGTTTGGATTTGAAATGAGACCTGGCACCGAGTTCTGCAAAATGGTGTCTAGATCATGGCGATTCTTGGTAAATTCTGTGCTTTGCGAGTCAATGTCGTCCAATTTGAATAGAGGTTTGCTCTTGTCTCGCTTCTTTTTTGCAAAAAGGGTGTTGATGGAAGATAGGGATGAATGCTCCGCGGCTTTAAGTTTTGAGTCCTCATTCAGGTAGTCATGCATTAGGGAACTGACCTCCGATTGGATCGGCTTCCAAACATCGAGAAAGGAATACGTCAAACCATCTTTCTTACCACTGATCTCTGTAATATGAAGTTGCACGTCATGAATGACCCTATGCCCTTGTAGCAAAGCGTCAAATTTGGAATACAAGGTCCACAGAAAGTCTTTGAGCACTAGTGCAGCCGAATCATTCTCATTACTTCGAAGAGATTTGGACAGTGACGTTTTCGTCTTTCTTTGTGGCGCTCTTAATACAGATGCATGTCTCTGTTCGACTTCAGTAATTGTCTTGTCGACTAATCGGTAGAGTTCAATTGGCATCCTTTGATTGAGTGTGTTCATGCATTCAGGCAGTTTGTTGAGTCCAGACAATGACTCAAGGAGAACACGTATGTAGGCAAATGAGTCGATTTCAGGATTGTCTCCCAGGTCTCCAGTCATTTCAGCGTCTTTCTCAAGATTGCTGAGAAATATTTCTAGTGAGTTACTGGGTTGGGGAATTTGTAGGGTGGAGGGCTGCTGAGTATCCCGCATCTTTTCTTGACCCATGGTATATGCTTGCCATCGGCTATCACAGTACGGAGATTTAAGATATAGGTGATTGTGCAACTCCTCGACCATGATATCCGTCAAAGTAGCCACTTGCGTCTTCAAATAGGCGCGTAAGTCAGTGAGAGCTGGGATCAGCATCATCTGCTCGGAGGTGATTGTCTGCATCGCAGTTTGGAGCGTGTCAACGGATTTGAGGAAGTGTTTCTGAGAGATTTGACTCTCCAGGAGATCAGGTACTTGTTGCAACTTTTGTATTTGCTCCAATTGCTGCAATTTCTCGTCGTAGGATTTCGACGAAGCAGAAAGCTCGGTGAGGTTCAGAGGCTGCTGTGTGGAGGAGAAGGAAGATTTTGCATTCACAAGCTGCTCTCTCAGTCTTTTCACCTTTGCCTGTGAAATCTGTATGGCACTAGACATACCATTGAAGGTTGCGATGCTAGTAGTGAAGCCTTCAAAATGCTCATTGACGATGTTTTGCAGAGTCCGCTGAAGCCGTATCCTGAGCTCTTCAAAGTCGTCATACTTTGTAGCCTTGCCCACGGAACTCTCATCCAAGAGTTCTAACGCAGTCGTGATTGGATTGCAGTCTTCCTTCTGCAGCTGGGGCCAATCGTGCTGAATGATACGAAGGACATCCGTGAGCATCTCCTCGCGAGAGCCGCTGACCGACTCTCCGTTTGCGCGACCAATCCTGCGTGAACCCTCCCATTCTTCCGCAAGCCTGTGCGACTGCCTCCCGTCATAGCTTGTGTTGTAGAGTCTGTTGCTCATTCTGTCCGTCCGCCCATCCAGCCTGGAAGCTGATGGTGCGTGGGCGCGAGATACTGTAGATGAGATGATGAAATGGGCACGACGAGGCATCTCATCTGCGGCATTGGGAACCCGGGACCCCGTTACGCTTGGACCCGGCACTCGGTGGGACTGGTCATTCTCGACGAGCTGCAGATGCACTTCGACCTGCCCCGGTTTGACGCGCAGGGTTGGAGCTTGGGGGAGAGCAGCTACGGAGCGCTTGCCCTCTTCAAGTCAGATCGACTCATGAACGAGTCTGGCCTGGCCATACGGCGTGCTGTGCGCAGGTTCCCCTCTAATCGGCCGATCATTGTCCACGACGAGCTGGAACTGCCACCGCAGAGATTCAAGTATCGTGAGTCTGGCATGAGCAAAGGCCACAACGGGCTCAAGTCTATTATGGCCACTTTGCCCGGGCTTCAGTTCTCTCGTCTTTCTGTCGGCATTGGCCGGCCGTCTTCGCGCGAGGCAGACGTGGTGTCGAGCTATGTCCTGGGCAAGATACCGAGGAACGACTTGGCTGAATATAAAGCGGGGACAATAGTATGGATCACGAAGTTCCTGCAACAGCTGCGAGACAGCCAAGGGAAGGAGACGGGCCCTCGCCTTTAAGGGGGTTGAAACGATGGGCATGTGCCAGGAAGAATTTCCATCAATGAGCTTCATTTATACTCATCTACACTCCTCGCATCCGTTCCTTCTTCATCCGATTCAATCAAAGCCAACAGCTCAAACTCTTGCGCTGCAGCCGTACCACGATTCTCCGTTTCTTCGCGGAAAGGCTCATGGTCTCGTGCAAGCCCATTGCCATTCACTTGCAAGTCACTGTTCTTGCCAGGCGTTGCATTTTTGCCGGATTTGGTGTAGAGGACGATGAGGGAAAAGACGTACGCGTATGTGAGGAACGCGATAGAGTAGAGACACAGGAGATAGGAGACATGGTCGACATTCAGCGACGCGACAAGCAGCAGCTGTTCTTCATTTGCACCCATAAAGCAGTACCCCGACGCAATAAGAAGATAGGGCGTAAGATGTTGAAAAGTCTTCACTTCGCCTTCACCTGAGCCATCGCGTAAGACAAATGAGATCTCAATAATCCTAACAATACCTGCAGACATGAGTGTGTAGCCGAACGTCGCGTGAACCTTGGTGGAAAGCATGAGAGCCTGTGCATGTCCAGACATCGCCCAGCCCGTCAAAAAGATGACGACGGCCGGGATTAGATTTCGGCTCGGTCGACCATTCCGCTTGGAGAGTAAGAGGCCGAGAATGCCTGCGCACCACCAGATAATACCCATCGCAGTGTGCTGAAAATCTTTGTGACTCCAGTTATTTCCCCATCGGTGTTCCGTAAATGTGTTTACGATTCCCCATGCTGTGATGACTGCTGAGTCGAGAAATTCCTGAGACTTATTGATACGCCGAAGCCACGGTTGGCCGAGGTAGAGCATGATGAGCACGATCATGCCGTACGCTATGAAGCTGCTTCCCATGATGAAATGGGCCAGGCATTGTCCCAGATGGTCGCTTCGACAGAAGCCGAGTGCAGTGATTCCACCAAAGAGCATCTGGACCCACGCCACCACCGGTATCATCTTTCCCAAGACACCGTGCACGCGCACTATCTTTGGGCGAAGGAGTGCCTGGTATCCCCGCTTGAGGTGCAGCCGCAAATACACACCAAGACCTACCTGCGCCGCCATGATAAGCACGACGTAAATCACAAATTTGGCGTGAATATGGTCGGGTGTGAACTGCCTGCCTTTGTGCGCATGCGCGAGAAAGAAAGCAACAACGGCAATCACCGTGCCAAAGACCTGTGTGGGGACGTGCATCCTGCTTTTTGTCAGGCCGAGAACCATGCCAGTGGGGAATATGATGCCAAAGGCGATAATCATCAGGAAGATGTGCGCCCAGAGGATGGAGTCAATAGGGTCCAGCGAGACAGCACTGCCATCGGGGATCTTGTCTGTGTGGTGCTCATGCCTTCGCAGCAGCACATTCATTCTGCAAAGGTTGAAATGCAGCCAGTTCCTTCACTAGGGACTTGGCCAAAGGGGGTTGAGGTAGTTTACGGTGTGTGGAATGATGCCGCGGCTTCGGTCCGTTTCCCCACGCCCATCTCCGACGACCATCTTTCCTATGTACGTACAAACCCTCTAACTACGGTAGTCTGCGTTGATGTGGATGTACTGCACGTTAGCCACGGAATGTCTCACGCAAGCTTACCTCGTGGCTCAGGTCACATGTCCAGTATGTTGCAGCGAACCCACCGTTGGTTCCCAGGTTCACCACGAGTTCCAGGTCTTCCATGGCCAGTATTTCAGCCGCACGAGCTTCGTCTACAGACTCGGGCTCGCCATTCAACAGAACCCGTAGCTCTGGAGAACCGTCAGTGGGGACGAAGGAGACGCTGGTCCGTGTGGGATCCAGTGCCACCCCTGCATACCCTGTTGCACAAAGTATACGCCCCCAATTGGCATCTTGGCCAAAGAGAGCCGTCTTGACCAGTGTCGAAGTGGCAATGGTGGAGGCGACCTTTTTTGCATCGACATAACTTCGCGCGTCTTGAACCACGATGGATATAAATTTGGTGGCACCCTCCCCATCCCGAACAACCAATTTCGCCAAATCTTCTGCTGTCGCAGCAACTGCCTCTTGCACTTTCACGTAGTCTTCAGAAAGCTCCTCTATTAATTTCCCTCCAGCGGCACCATTAGCAAGCAATGCCACCGTATCGTTTGTACTTGAGTCTCCATCTATAGATATGGAATGAAAACTGCCTTCCATAGAATCCACGAGAGCCTTTTGGAGGGCCGTCGGTGACACAGGAGCATCCGTCGCCATGAACCCCAGCAGCGTTGCCATGTTGGGATGTATCATGCCGGCACCTTTAGCCATTCCAGCAATGCGATATGTCTTACCGCTGACGCCAAATTCTCGAGAGACTAGTTTGGGAAAAGTATCTGTCGTGCAGATTGCTTTGGCGCAATCGAGCCAATGCGAATGACTCGAGTCGAGCTTTTTCTGATCGTGCTGTATCCCGCGAAGGATGCTATCTATTGGTAGTCGTTGCCCAATCACACCAGTGGACATAACTAACGAGCTTCCACCTGCTCTTTGGACGGAACTTGCTTTGTCAAAGCAATCTCGCATTGCCTGGGCGTCACGAAGGCCTCCTTGGCCTGTGACAGCGTTTGCACATCCACTATTGACTACCAAACCGCTGACGCCAATTCCTTTGCTGACTTCCAGCGTTTCCTTTGATACCTGCACAGGAGCAGCCTGGAAAAGGTTCCTCGTGAAGACTGCAGCGGCATTGCATTCTTTCTCCGTGCTCCGGAGCAATGCAAGATCCAGGCCGCCGTGTTTTTTCACGCCACAGTGAAATCCTCCGGTCTTGAAGCCCATTGGATACGTTCCGTGCTGCGGAACATGTCTGGCCTTTCCTTGGGAGGGACTCGACACGTCGTGCTTGCAGCGAGACTGCCTAAATCTCCTTGTAGCATTCAGTGAGAATACTTTGCTCTTCTCTACTTTCATTCCTGTTCCCACAGATCTTTTCAAGTTGTGCATCAGATTGACCGACAAATCTGACTCATATCCATATTTATTCTGGAAGGGGAAAAATCTAAACACAGGGGAATGGAAGGAAGGAAGCAAACCCACCCCGCACCGGCTATAGTGTAAGGAGAATGAGGTCGGACCCCGAAAGCACCCCACGTAGATCACGAAGGATTCGCTTGCAAGGAGAGGATGAAAGACCCACGCGTGATTTGAGGAGAAGTGAATCTTCATCAAGCGAGGTGGAGACGCCATCGCGAAGAAGCACAAAGCGCCGAAGATTGACGAATGAAAGTGCCGAGAGGGCAATTGAACGCACACCCACCAAAATACGCAGTGGCAGCAGGGCTGACCTTGACCAGGTCAGTTCGCATGGAAAAGTCACCAGCACCCCAAGTAAACAGCAACCAGCAGCAGAGAATGCTGATAAGTCCGCACGCCGTAGGAGTCGAAGGTTGCTTATCCAGAATGAACTTGATCAGGATGATGATGGGCAAGATGAGCTGGCAGCAAGGATCGCCGGAGAGCTTCCTGACTACGCCATTGAAGAAGACGGCGGCGGCATTCTTGAGAAGCCATCAAAACCATTGAAATTTGATACGGACGAGCTGCCGCCAGGTGCAGAAGCATATTTCGAAGCATTCCGCTATAAGTCAAAGCAATCCAATCATACGGTCTCCGATATGCCATCTATTAAACCAGCTGAGATGCAGCAGATTCTGGACACCATGCCAGATGATTTCGCTCCAATGCGAAAGAAGCTCTATGAAAAGTACAGAAGCCTATTCCTTGAGTGGTCTATCCAAATCGAGGCAGGGTTCAATGCATGTTTCTATGGCTACGGATCAAAGCTGCGTCTGGTCTTCGAGTTGGCGGATACCTATTTTCCCGATGACGAGGTTTTTGTGGTCAATGGCTATATGCCCCGCCTCACAATCAAAGATATTCTGTCAAATCTCGCCACCGAGCTCGACGAAACAGCCCGCGCGTCAGTCCAATTGGAAGACACGATTGATCTCATAAAAAAGAAATGCGAAACGATGAAAAATCGGCTGATTATGGTAGTTAACAACATCGACGGGGAGGCCTTGCGGAATGAAAAGGCGCAGGCGGCATTTGCTGAATTGGCGTCACACGAAAAGATTAGCCTCATTGCGTCTGTCGATCATGTGAATGCTCCTCTGCTTTGGGACATGACCAAAGTGGCTCAGCTGAAGTTCATATGGCACCACACACCTACGTACGCGCCCTACAACATTGAAATACCGATAGAAGGAACTCTGCAGCTTTCCGACAATGGACCAGCAGATACCTTGCGCGCCATCAAGTACGTGCTCTCCAGTCTTACGGAGAACGCTCGTGGGATTTTTCGCGTGCTGGTCGCTTCTCAGCTGGAGAGCATGCAAGCTACAGGCGAGCCATCGAGCGAGAAGCATGGGATGGAATATAAATCACTCTATCGGAATTGCTCCATGGAATTTCTTGCCACGAACGATTTGATGTTTCGGACCTTGTTGAAGGAGTTTTACGATCATCAAATGATTCGTTCAAAGAAAGACCAGGTTGGCGCAGAGGTCATTTGGGCACCCTACAAAGAAAGTATCTTGCAGGAAATTCTCGATGACGAGATACTCGCAGTAATTTAAATACACCTGACACCGTCTATGGTTCGTTTCCCATTGTTCTCGTAGTATGTGCAATCGCTTCTTGTGGCTTCAAATGACGGCCTTTGTAGGCTTGCATTGCCAGCCTCTCCAATGTATCGATCTCTCCTGAGCTCTGACACATTTGGCTAAACATCGAATCGGACTTCTGGAGGAGCTCATGAGGCGCCGCATACTCTATCAATCGGCCTTGATCCATTACCATGATCTTGTCATAGTCAATGATGGAGCGCAAGCGATGGGCAATTGTGATTATCGTCGAATCTGAAAATTCGGTACGGATCGATTGCTGGATCCTTGCGTCGGTTTCATAGTCAATAGACGCAGTAGCCTCATCCATCAGAATGATTCGTGGGGACTTCAAAAGAGATCGTGCCAAGCACATGAGCTGCCGCTGTCCTTGAGATCGATTCGCTCCTCCTTCGGAAACGTGGTTATCGAGATTCAAAAAGACGTTCGTGTTGATGTCGGCATCACCCGCTGCTGCAACAATGCCATCCGGTTCAATGAGATTCACTCGACGAAGAGCTTCGAACATAGTCTCATCGCCAAAGGCTTCAAACGGGTCCAGATTACTCCGTATTGTACCAGCGAAAAGTGTCGGATCTTGTGGGATAATGGTGATTGCACGACGAAGATCGAAAAGACCAATCTTACGAACATCAATTCCATCAATGTAAATAGTACCATCTTCGGGCTCAAGAAACCGGAAGAAAGCACTGGCTATCGTGGATTTTCCAGCACCCGTTCTACCAACGATCCCGATCTTCGAGCATGGATCAATTTCCGCTGTGATATCTCTAATAACGAGCGGAAGCTCAGGAGAGTAGCGAAGCGATAAGTTCTCAATTGACACATGCCCCTCCGCCGGCCAACCTTTTGGTGGTCGATTCCCAGGAACGACTGCAGGGGCCTCCTGGTCAATGTGCAAGTACTCGCGGACACGTTCCACGGCATTCATGTTGATCTCATTGAAAGCATACAGTCTTACCATCCATAGAGCATTGTCAGAAAACGTGATGGCGTATGTTAATGAGAAACCCGCAAGACCAGCATCTATCTTGCCGAGACTCAGAATCACAAACATACCTGCGAAAAAGGCAACCAGAGACCCAAAGATATCTACTCGCACCGTGAGCCAGCGGTTGCAAACCCAAACGTAGAAAAACGGCCGGCTGTTACTGTCAATTTTCAGGAGATTGTCTTTGACGAATCTTGTCTCATCGCGATAAGCTCGTATTGTCGTCACTCCTACCAAGGACTCACCAAAGTGACCATAGATAGGAGATCGAGACACAGATTCTAGACGCTTGAGTTCCCGAGACGTCCGTAAGTATAAAAGAACTATAACCGCATATATCAAGAAGATAGCCGCCGCTGCAAAAAGAAAAAGTGGTGTCACGCTACTGATGACGACAACCACGCTGACGACCCCCAACAAGCAACCGATCATTAGTACTCCAGTGCCTGCTACTTCTTGGTCGATAGCTTCAACATCCTTAGAAAATCTGTTCATGATACGCCCAAGTGGAGTAGAATCGTAAAATCGTAAACGTGCACCCATTATAGATTTGGTGAGAGAATTGTAAAGATGTCGTGAGGCATGCAAACTACCCCAAAACACCACACCTTCGCGGAGTCCAGCAAAAATCGTGCTTATAAGTCCAAGAAGGCCGTAAATACCAAGGTAGTACAGCAAATTGACGTCGTGGTCCATAGGATGTATGACCGATTCCTTTTGCCGTAGAGAACCTGTTGGAGAATTGGTGGTTAGTATGTGTTGACCAGCCACAAAATCATCTGTCCGGTAATTCTTAGCCCATTCGCGGATCCACCAAGCTTGAGAAACATAGCTGAACTGCGTGGCGATAAAAGTAAGAACCACAATAGACCAAAACGCCCAATCACCACAGGCCTGCAAATACATTTTGTAGACTCCCCAACCCACTCGGCCAGATGAACGTCCCTCTTCTTCGACCAGTTTGCCTTCATTTCCCGTAATCATTTCCACTGGGTCGACTCCGTCAGTCTTGGCCTCCATACGCTTTGCTGTAGCTGCCTGAGCTGCTGCACTATTCACAAAACTAGTAACACGAGAAGGGGCGCGTGAGGTGTTTCTCGAGACCGAGTCTTTCAATAGGTCGTCATCACCGAGAAATCCAGCATCTAAGACATCCTCTGGCTCTCCTTGAGCTATAACTCGGCCGTTGGCCATTACAATAACACGTCTAGCAAGAGGTACACAGAGACTGGTATTGTGAGAAACTAGCAGACAAGTCCTGTTGACCATTAACGGCCCCATGATGCAATTTTCAAAGATCCATTTACCGGTATGCGAGTCAACAGCACTCAGGCAATCGTCAAGTAAAACATATCGTGAGTGAGAGTATAGAGCACGGGCTAGAGATATACGCTGCTTCTGCCCGCCAGAGAGTGTTATGCCCTTTTCTCCAACTTCGGTCCGATCGCCCCCATCTAAAATCTTGAAGTCGCGTTCCAACGCGCATGCCATGATAACGGAGTCGTATCGCTCTTGATCGAAGGGCAGAGAAAACAAGATGTTGTTTTTTATGGTGTCATTAAGCAGCCATGCTTGTTGAGCACAATATGCAACTGATTCGGTAAGGCGGGTGTCCGGATGAGCATGGAGAAATTCCCTTGCATCGGCGCAGGGAAGGAATATGTCGCCGCGCACAAGAGTCATTTCTCCAAGTAAAGCCATCAAAAGACTGGTCTTCCCTGAACCTGTAGGCCCGATAATAACGTTAAGTTGGTCCGGTGCAAATTCCACATTCATCTCCGGCAACTGAAAGACCGATAACGGTGCCTCCATGTTGTTTTCTTCCACCTGTTTTCGGCTCGCCCAGGTAGTAGTTGCATTTTGAAACCCAAGCCGAGGATTCCCTTCATGATCGTAAGCAGTTTTCAATTGGGTGTATTTTGAGGTTTCTTCTTCATTCAAAAACTCCTCCACTCTGTCCAAAGATATCTTGGTTTGAATGACATTTGTCATCATATCAGTCAGTTGGTCCAAAGGAAACTTGAGGAGGTTGAAGAGAGAAAGTGCGGTAAATGCAATGGGTGCTGTAAGCTCTTGCTTTGCCACCGCCGTAAAACCCCAGAAAGAGAGGAAGGTGATGATAGTTGGGGTGGAAACCCACAGCATACTGTTTAAGACCCATAAAGTAAACCGTCTTCTGAGTTGTTTCAACTCATTTCGCCGTGGAACGTCCACTTTATCAACAAACCTTTCCTCCCATGCAAAATATTTGATGATACGTATGCTTTGAAGGACTTCATTAATTGCATGAACCCTTTTATCCGTGGTATACATCAGCTTCTTCTGTATGGCGCCCCATCTGCTAGCAATGTAATAATTCATCGGCAAAATAAGAAGCATAGCGACAATACCAGCCAGCGCTGATGCGCCCAAGATCTGATACAAGAGAAAGATGCAAATAACAAATTGGACTGGGACTTCTGGGAAGAGAAAATGCAGATAAGCACCAATTTCCGCGACTTTAAAAGCATCCACTGCCATCAGATTAATGACAGCTCCATCTGATGCATGTTCTTGAGGTCCCTCAGTCCTGTCCGTAGTTGCTTCTTCCGCTTCGCCATCTACAGGGGCAGTATTTCCAACTGCAATTTTGCGTCTAAGCGCCTTCGCATAAATCTCGCCGATAATAATAGCTCTCAGATGGATGCAAACTTTGCGTCCCACGTAGAGGGCTTGGTTACTGCAAACCGCTCTCACAGTATCGCCGACGAACAGACCGATAACATATAACCATGCCACACTGACAGTTGTAGAAGATGGATTGTCGATATATTCGAGTATACCTCGAAGAAAGATAACTGGAAGGAACATGAAAAGAGATGTGCCGAGTGCCCATAGTATCTGCTGGAGCATTTGAAATTTAAAGTGTCGAATTAAAGTCCAGGTTAACGAGTAGGAGTACTTTGTTGAGCGGAATGCCCGCAAAACCCGGATGGCATACTCTGACTGACGGAGGTCCCACACGTCGGGCGCGTCGAGAACTTTCTTGGCACCTTTCCATATTAAACCGTCGGCCCAATTGAACATCATCAACGATAGTATACTTGCCTGTGCCTCACGACATGGATCCAGTCCTTCTTTCACTTGTTGTGTGACTTCTACTTCAGCCTGGGGACTAGTCAAAGCTAAAGAAGCTAGAATTGTTGTAAGAGAAAAGGTTACTATTCCAAAGATCTGGGATAGGTCGGTTGTCGGATGGAGGAGAACCGACCGAAGATTAATTGTTTGGAGCATGAAAAAGAAGCAGTAGAGGAAAGTTGTATGGCCCCATATTATTTTGAACAACGTCTTTGGCGAGTTGCGGGATGCAAGCCGTATGGTGACCAGAATGCATATGTAAGACCAAATGGAAACTTGAGCCACGGCTGGTAAGAGATGTTCAGAGCGATTCACAAGACTCACAATATTGATTGCCAATATCCCAAGTGACACCAGCTCCTCCGAAAATGTTCTCGAAATGGTGAAGCTCGGTCGCTCGGCGAGAAAGCGAGTGCTCAATACATCGTCGTTGTAGTCTACTTCAGGGGGGTCCACATTCGTCAGCCCTCCATTGGGACGCCCGTGGTACCCTTCATCACTAGGTAGCCTGTCATATTCTGATTTTGATTTGAATAACAGCAGACAGACGCTTATTCCCAGCAATAGAGCGGAAAGTGCACATGCAGCGATAGGAATGAGGAACAGAATATAGGAGTTCCGAAAACAGAGTGTGAAATCGTCACGATACCATGTATCTCTGCAGTGTAAAGAGTCCGATGCCATGTGGTCAGCTCTTTATTTAAATCCAAGATGCAGGCTCAGCGTATTCTGGCCCTGTTGGATCATAGGAATTCGGGAACGAATGATTCTTCTTTTTTTCTTCTTGCGGATTTTGATGCGGGGACTTTGACTCACCACACACGTTGACTCACCACGCACAGCACGGCAAAGGACGGCGAAAACGGAAAATGGGAATTGTGCTCCTGAGAGGCGAATAGGAAAGGGGATTGCGAATGGTAATCGAAAAGTACGCTAAAAAGTGCACTGAAACAGCCGCTAGTCATGGTGCTGAATTTCTGTGTACTGTACGAGTAGTGTAAACACAAACATATACTTTGACTCCATGGCATGGCTTGACTTGAGCATGAGCATCCCTTCGAGATAGATGCGACTGCAAAAATTTAAACATTCTCGTGCCGCGACAGAGATTTGAACTCTGGGCCTTTTCATGTCCGGATATAAAATACGAGTGAAACGCTCTACCCCTGAGCTACCACGGCTATGTGGGAAAACTTGATTGGCGATTCTTAATCAACCTATAAACAGCATATACAAAACACGTGCTTTCGTTTGTCACGTGCCTAACCCTACGGCTTTGTGATATCGCGATAATATCATTTCTCCGAGAGTTCGAATGGGATATCCCCACTCCAGAAGTCGTTCGTCATATTTATTTTATTGCTTCTAGGTCCGAATGACAGAAGTCATTGTTCAGCAAGCCGTCGAAAGAGAAGTCAATTCCTCCGTATCAGCAGAGATGCCCGTGGCACCCATGGAGCAGTTCGAAGTCGAAGGCGTAACCCCAAACGACCCAGAAGACGACTTCCAATATCCAACAACTATTAAGCTTGTTGCGATTGCTGCCGCATTAGCGATTGTGCTGATATCTTTGGGGTTGGATGTCAGCATCGTAGCTGTCACTGTACCAGCACTATCCAACGAGTTTCACAGCATCGCAGACATCGGTTGGTACAGCTCCAGCCTTAGACTAGTGATGTGCTCTTTTATGTTCCTCTTTGGCAAGGCATATACGCTGTTTTCGATCAAGCGCGTATTCATGCTATCGATAGCTACTTTTGAACTCGGAAATGTGGTTTGCACGTTTGCACAATCTTCAAGCATGTTTATTGCCGGACGGGCAATATGTGGCTTTGGCTGTGCAGGCTTATTAGGAGGCATCTTCACGATATTTGCGCTGTCTTTCCCCCGTCGCCAGAGGCCTTTGGTTATTGGAATTGGGGGAGGTATCGAGACATTAGCCAGTGTCTCGGCACCTTTAATCGGCGGAGCTTTGATCGATGCTTGGACGTGGAGAGCCTGTTTTGGAATCAACATCCCGCTCGGGATTGCAGGGTGTGCAGTGGTGGGATTCTATCTTGAGCTTCCGTACAACTCTGATATAGATCTACCTTGGAAAGAAAAAATCAAAAGGATAGACATTCTGGGTACAGCTTTCTTCGTACCAGCCATGGTTTCTCTCTTATTAGCCTTGCAATGGGGCGGGTCGGTTTTTGGTTTTGGTAGTGCACGGATTATCGCTCTTTTTGTCCTGTCTGCAGTACTTTTCACTCTCTTCTTTATTACTGAATACCTATCTGGTGAGAAGGCGAGCTTACCCTTTCGCATTTTGAAGAACCGAAGCATTCTTGCAGGGGCATTCTTTGCTCTATGCGCTAACGCGACCATCTCAGTGACACAATATTATCTGTCCATCTACTTTCAGGGCGTTCGAGGATACTCAGCAGCCAAGACTGGTCTGTTTTCTTTACCCATGGTGGTCGGTATGGCTGTAGCTTGTACCAGCGCTGGCGCAATTACAACTTGGATCGGGTACTACTTTCCAGCCATGTACCTCACAGCAGTGCTGGCATCGATTTCTTCAGGACTGATTACTACAATCGATATCGACACAGACCTGCCAAAGCTCTTATGCTTACTAGGCCTTCTGGGCTTTGCTGTAGGCGCCGGCATACAAGCGCCGCAGGTCGCTGCACAAACGGTTCTTCCCGCAAAAGATGTCTCTATCGGCACCTCTATCGTTTTGTTTGGAAATAATATTGGATGCGTCATATTCCTCGCTACGTCAGCAGGACTCTTTACGAATCGTCTGAATGTGGAAATAAAGGCGCATGCGCCAAGCACAAACATGACAAGTATACAGAATATGGGTCTATCCGATATTCGCAACAATTTTGGTGGCGAGAAATTGAAAGATATCTTGCTCGGCTACGACCAGGCTGTTGTACAGACTCTTTACCTGCCCGTGGCATTGGCGTGCTTGACGTTAATGGGGGCTGTAGCCATTGAGAGGAAATCGGTGAAGATGAAGACATCGTGAATGATTATGATATTTGGTATGA
>JAABUO010000822.1_pt1 | contig 48451 bp, 42 predicted proteins | sample 5559291 | NCBI WGS metagenome assembly JAABUO01 (sample SAMN10711878, study PRJNA513372) | rock metagenome | isolation source: Antarctica rocks | place: Antarctica: Victoria Land, Finger Mt sud
AGGAGGGGATGATGGATGTGTTTTGGAGGGAGGGGGGAATTGGATGAGGGGATGATGGATGTGTTTTGGAGGGAGGGGGAAATTGGATGAGGGGGGAATTGAATAAGGGGAGGATTGGAGGAGGAAGGGACTTTGGAGTGTTCAGGAGGAGGGGGGGTTGCGTGTGTGGTTTGGAGAGGGGTGAAGGGGTGTGTTTGGAGAAGGAGCGGGGGGGTTCATGTCTTGAAGACGGGGGATAGGGGATTAGGTGTGTTGCAGCAGGATGGGAGGCTGATGATGTGGGTTGGTTCTTTTTGGGGGAGGGGGGGTTCTGGTCTGTTTTGATTTGTCGTGGTTGGTTGCGGTTGGTTGTTTGTGGGGGTGCTAGAGGTTGGCGAGAATTTAGTGTGGGTTTAGTAAGGGCTTCGCGAGAGTTTGGTGAGAGTTTGGTGAGGATTTGTTGAAGAATTAGTGAGGGATTGGGGTGATGTGGAGGGGTCATTCGATGGTGGTGTACGGTTTTGGGGATGGCTTGATGGTGGTTTCTTTTGCTATGGTGGAGCGGGGGAGGGGAGATGTTGAGAGGAGGTGGAGATGGTGGAGTGGGTATAGTATTCGCGGTTCGTTTCGATGTTTGGCGTTTACTTTTGCGAAGAGGATGATAGTATTATCTAGATTCCGTCATCATGAAGGATGGCGTGGCTGGATATGTGCAGACGGTGGATATGTAGAGAGGTGGTGGGTTGGATTGATCTTGATTGGGTCAGGACTGTTCGTTAGTGAGAAGAGGGGGGGTGAAAGGCGAGAGATACATTTGTGAAGGAAGAAATGCCATTATCTGTTCTAAATCTGACCATTGCAAGTATCCACTACCTAGCGCCCAAGTACGTGCAAAGAGGGGGCATGTAGAGTAGTATCCGCCGCCTCTCACTATGTAAATGACGTGAATGCATCCCCGTAAATGCAACAGGTTGGTCATTATTGCCAGTTTGCAAAGATCGTGCAGATATGATGGTCAAAGAAGCAAAAGGAAAGACCCAGTGGAAATGGTAAAAAGCCAAGAAAGCAAAAGAAAAAGCACGGGAGGCCCAGGCCAGAACCAGAGATGTACGCAAAAGGGGGAATCATCGCAAATTGTCCTGCAAAAGCCATTCCATTCCTCCCACACGCGCTTTTCCTCCGATTCCGTTCATACATTACTTGCCGGGATGCGCGCATGACATGCAATTGGCTGTCGTAATATCGAAAGGGGGACTTCCAGAAGGGAAGATGAACATCGTAACCGTGTCGAGGTCGTTCTAATTTCCCAGTGCGCCATGCTAATTGATGCAGCGTTTTCCAACCAGGCGGGACCGTCTCAGCTAACGTCCGAGCATGTAGTCGGGTAGAAGTCCATTATGACTTGGCCATTGAGGTCCAGGATTGCCGGGCATGCCAGCGTTCGTTGGGCTCTTCATCGCCATACCGAAGGCATTTCCACTGTTGCCGCTCATTCCGAAGCCACCAGTCATCATGTTGCCCTGAGTGGGGCTGCTCAGTGATGTAACCATACTCGCGTTGTGACTGGCACCGAGCCCAGGAGGGACTGCCAGACCCGGAGGAGGCCCATTGGCTGTAGAGAAAGGCGCCATTGTCATACCATTCATTCCAGGTATGGGACCCTGGGGTGACATAGGAGTCGGCGGACCCATGCTACCTGGCTGTCCAGTCCTCACACCGAGGGGGTTTTTGGAGAAGCTCAAGCGTATGCCACCCTTGACGCTATTGTGCAACGGATGGCCATAAAGCTCGTTCAAGGCCTTAGTCGCGAAGGAGACGTCCTCAAATTCAACGAAACACATCGGACCGTTCTGCTTCGTGCGAAAACAAAGCCTCTTGTAACCGCGCTGCTTTGAGAACATAGCCTTCAATTCATCCTCTGATGTGTCGATTGGCAGATTTCCCACATAGAGTGTGTTGCACGGAGGGTTCTGATCTGCTGGATTCACCGGAGGGTAATTGTGGCGCTGGAAATGCTGATTAGATAGCTGATATGGTAGATTCGGGCCCATATTCGACATGCCTGTCGGAGACATGGCCGCTGTAGGACTTTGCATGGGCGGGATGGATCTGGGCGATGTGAAGCTTTGTTGTGGAGGCGATGTCATACCGTTGGTACTAAGTGACAGGCCGGCGAATCGTGAAGTCGGCAGTTGGCTGCTTGTAGGACGTCTGCCTGCGGACCCAGACATGTCGTTCTTCGCATAGGCTACCGGATCCTTCAGTAGTTCTCCAGGCTCATCGTCAGCACCATCTTCCCCAATGACCGCTTTGCCAGAAAGACGTTGACGATCAGTAAAGGGCTGTCCATTCGGTGACTGAGGAGGGAAGAAACTTTGGAAAGGAGATACAAGATCAGGAGTGGGCAATTCGCCCGAGGACAATGGGCCGTTGTTCAGCATGCCCAGGGGGCCGTTGCCAGGTGAGATGCGATCCATTGCTTGGAAAGTGCCATTGAAACGGGAGGACTGTCGGCCAGTCTGTCCATTAGAGGAATTAGTAGAAGACGTAGAGCTTGTAGTGCCGCGATTCGCCGCTGTGTCGAACGTGTTGCGCCTTGGTCCAAGACCTCCTGGACCTCCTGCTGGTGTCAATGGTAGGACGTCTACCATCATGGGCGCTTCGTTGGGACTGTTTTGCTTGCCGTCAAGGAGATTTCTAGCTTCATGAGCGGCGTTCGAAGTTCTGAATCGCGCAATGGCCGAGAGGTATCCTTTCTCATTGGGAGAATCGGTGTTGACGAAGTCGGCGCCAATGAGATCCTTCGCAAATAATAACATGGTCCTCAAAGACTCATGACTAGTATGCCGGGGAAGATTCCGCATGAGAATGGCGGAAGGCGAGTCAATATCTGAGCGACCTGGACCTCTCTCTTTGCCAAAAGGATAGCTGTTCGTCTTGATGTCTGACTCGAACGGACTGATCTGGGGCTTGGGTGGTGCTGGCTGGGACGCTGGCATCCTGAAATGATACTGACCTGGTACATTGGTCCCGTTGAATGTTTCACCTGCCATTATGCTGGATGATCTCTGGACTGTTGAGCAGGTGTGGGGAACTGAGTTCCGGGTTTCGTGGAGTGGTACAATCGTCAAGCCGGATTGGTCGACAATACCCGACAGCTGTGCGTGTAGACACAGCCTATAAGACCATGACGTTTTTTCAATCTCTTCCGATGGAAATAGCTTGGGTGGACTCGTCAGGCGCAACGATTTGGATGCGATCACAGGCTTGTAGAGCTATGCCCGACTCGAACGAATGCTTGCGCGGGATGATAAGGGCGTCTACAACAAGGCTTTGCACACATTAGCAGCGCGCAACAAAGCTGTGTACAGCGGAGAGCATGAAGACATACTGCATACGCCTGGAGGATGATAAAGGCAGGCGGAAGACGGGCGGAAGATGCAGGACGGAGCTATGCGGGGTACCAATGGTTCGATGCAGGCGGAAATGCAGAGGTAGAATTTGATTGATAGCCAGTAAGTGTCGGAAAGAATGCTCGAGGAGGGTTTATGTGGCAGCAGAGGTGCGCTTGAGGGAGGGAGTGGAACAGCGCGTGTGAAAAGATTGCGACCGGGGCGGGGAAGATAGTGAGGGAGGTAAGGTACTTTAGGGTTTGTAGGGATGGCCTGCTTGACGGCTTGACAGGCAGGGGTCTAGCGCGTCGTTGATAACGAGAGACCGAGCTGATTCGCGCCAAGGTCGCCAGAGGAGGGGAAGAGCGGAGGGAGTCAATCCGCAAGGTCCCTATTCGCGAAGGAATGAAAGAGGAAAGGCGGAAGCAGGTTGTAGCAGGTACAAGCAGTGCTTCGAGAAAGTACTCGGTGCTGCCGTCGCACCGAGAGAGTCCGTGCCTGGAAGTGGGAGTGCGTAGGGAATTGGTCCGTGGGTTCGTCCCAAAGGTTCTTAGTGGCACGTTAGTGAGCACCACTCGTTCCCGCCTGACGATCTGGAGGCCGCTCAGGCACAGTCTGCGGAACTCCGGTAGCACAGTGTAAAGAATGTCGGAAGTACGTCTCAAGCGAAGACAATGGACAGATGGACCCCTGGAATCGACAAACATTTGAAGGTGGAGAAGTTGGCCCAAGAAATATAAGGCTAAAAAGGTTTCAACTGTACACGATCACCGATCTGGGCGTGATTGGGTCTGGGGAGGGAAGCCATGAAGCCATGATGAATTCTTAGTCCGCCATTCCTCGGCATGTCATCCTTGCTTAATGTTTACGGGGAAAATCAAGAGGTAGAATGGAAGTACGTGAAGTAAGGTAGCAGGATAGCTCTAAGGAGCAGCTATCGGTTGCACACGTCCAACAGAATTTTCCCATCGATGATTGGATATTACTTGCAAAGAAAGCTCCAACCAAAGTCAGGCAGTCTTCGGCTTGCAATTGTGAGACGGAGATGGCGCGATAGATGCAGTGGAGTGCAGTCGTTGAGTGCTTAGGTACGGAGTATACCGTATGGGAGACTTCAAACGCTCATGCGAGTACTTTACGGGTTCAGCCATGAAGCTTGCCAGGCGCTGACTACCACGTCTCTCCCTCGACGGCAACGACTAGGGCAAACTCTTCTGTAGAACTACCGATTGTGTTCACTCTTACTGTCATGGCTATGAGCCATGCTCTCAATGTGATGCCCTTCACTATTCAGTATTCACTCGTGCGTCCTTCCATCATCCGAGACCCAGGGGACCAATCCATGTGCTTTCGCGGTCTCAGCCCATCCCCGCTCTGTCATCTCACTCGTCAATCTGGTGGAGCTACTGCCACGCCACGGACGTTTCCCACAAGCTGGCGCCAACATGCACCTCATCCTTATACCGACGGCTTGGGTGCAAACTTTAAAGTAATATCAACGTTGAGGGTCATGATCCTCCCTCAACGTCGGCTGAACGTCCTTGTCGAATCAGCTTTCGACATAGCGGCTATTTTCTCCGGACCTCTAAAGAACTTGCGGGGCAGGGTGATCACGCTCCAGACCATGTGGAGGGGATGTGATATTGCCACGCCATGCAGTCAATATGATTGGGTCTGTCCCTGGTCATGCATGACATCACCTTTGTCAGGGAGCCGGGAGGAGAGGTTTCCTGACGAGGCTCCGCGACATAGCCTTCCAGAATGACTCTACCCACATACGCCGGTGCCACATTCGCTTTCGTCTCCCCAAATTCGGTCCTTCGCGTCCTAGTCGCTCCGCCAATGCACCCTCTTCTTGCTTGAGTTAAACATCGCTAATTGCAAGTTCGAAAAGGAGTCAGCGCTTATGCTACTGCTCTCGCCTGCAAGTACGATCTAGTCTCGACCGTCGCACATCCTGCGATATCATTCTTGAACCAAGGTTGTGGAGTAGGATTCTCTGTAGTGCCCTCATGCCACCTCGTTGGAAGTCCAGATAATGTCTGACCAATGCTCTGCGAATCACTTGCAAACCTGTTTAGCTTGTTACTCCTTCCTTCGTATTGATGGTACACTTTAGGTCGTTTGTCGCGGGGGCTCCTTTGACGCGAAAGAGTAGACGGTGACGCCATCTCGAGGCTCAGAAGTCCTGCACGCCAGTCTGTCCGTCAGGCTTTCGCTCGAAAGCTGACGGCGTGTCCTCGTCGATGGCCCATTCAGGCTCTTGTTCTTCGAACCAGCTCTCTTCCGCTTCCCTCTCTTCAACAGCACGATCGTCGTACTCCTCGCTTCCGTCCACCTTCGAGTAATCGAAATCTATGTCGTCCCCACGCAAGAATATGAGCTCGATCTGCTTTCTCCACCTGTTCAGGCCTTCCTCTTTATCCTTAGGAATCTCATCCTTTTCTTCCTCTATGATCTCACCATTCTTTCCCCTTAGATAAGTCATGGACGAGGTATCAGTTGAATGAGCAAGAGCTTCAACCTTGGCTTCCGAGCGCCATAAGTCGGCTTCAAGGGTAACCGAATAGCCCTTCTTCCGGCCCTCGGCTTCGCGCTCTGTTGGGCTCTGGAAGCGTCGCACTAGGCGATCCTGCAAATGACTTCGTAATCAGTATTGTCTGTCAAAGCCCATACAGCAATTCTGTCTCTGAAGATTGCGGTGGTACGTTGGGCCCTGTTGCGAAGTTGTCATACGCGTATATATTGGCTTATGGGAAACTTACGTATGCGAGCGGATCTTATTTCGTTTAACGATCAGCGAAATTGTGCGAATCGCAGCTGACCAGACAAGAGCGGCAGACCTGCTAGCTCAAGGGACGGCGACTCAAAATAGTCTGGATGAGTATCCAGGTATCGCTTGCGACGATTCTTCTTTCTGATCCTGTCCATTGAACCTGATCCTCTAGGACGAGGACAAGACCTCTTCGAAGCACAATCATCACGTTCGTAACAGAGGACGTTTGAGCGATTCGTCACATGATACGCAGAGTCGAGCATGTTGAAGTCCCTTTTCAAACGAAGATACCCGAGATACGTACGGAGTTCGAGTAGAGGAGCCTCGGATAAACTCCGGTCTTTAGGGAGCGCTAACTATTTGCGGCGAGCCCCAGGCGACCTCAAGACCTTACTTCGTATCCGGGGGTTGTGTGTGAGCGTGACACTTTATTTGGATGAGAGCTGGGCAAAATAAACCCTGTCACGCTGACATATAACCCCGTGTACTTTACAGCCTCAGCCTTGATCTACGAATTCGACACTCATCGATGAATTAGAGAGAGTGTCAAGCGTCACATTGAACGCAGATGGTCTCCCCTTTGTCTAAGGTCAACGCATTCACTTAAGTCGGATCGCATTACACACCCATTAGAATCGAGCTATTTGTACCACCTAAGGTCGTTTAGCAAACATCCTGGATGCTATTGCAGCCAACGGCCCAACTCTTCGCATTTGGGTTTCAACATGCCTTCTAAATCAAAAGTAGGCCAAGGGCAAGCCAGTTCCGATTCGTGGCGGAGGACTCTCTCGACTCCAGACGTCGTCCGTACCATGATAAACAAGATAAACCATCATCCTGTAAGAAGATGCTCTGAATTACTATTTCTTGGAGCATCTTACTCCTCCATATCTCAATTCTCGCTCTCACCTGTGTACGGTTCAATACCCGCTTCAATCCATCATAAGAATTTGATCATCACAACGATCCTGTTGGCGTATGCAGCCAAAATCTTGTATCGGGCCAAATTCGTCGAGTCTAGAGTTCGATGGGTTCAATATATCCCTATAGCGGCTACCGCGGTGCCTCCCATGCAGTCTCTGCTTTTCAAGCAAAGTTCTTGGCTTGGGCCTTTATGGGGACCATCTGTTACCGAAATTTGTACCTTCGCGCCCATTCTATTCCTAATCGTTCTCGCTACAGGTCTCGAACTTGACAATATTGGCATAAATCGATTCGGAAAGCGAGTGGGTGCTATCGTGTCTGTCAGCTTAATGTTCGTGATTATCGAATTTCTTCGTGGGATGACGACAGAATGGATGATCAATGCAATGGGGTATAACCTCATATTCACGCGTGCTGGTTTGCAACATGCCATTGCGGTACTGTACGCCTTGAAATTTCCTTCACGGAAATCGTATCCGGCGACTCTACTTTGGGCACTTTCTCTCGGGACGAATTCTCACCTGCTTTGGCAGGCAAGAACAGCCGCCTTGAACGAAACATTATTAAACCATGGCTATGCGCTCGTAGCCCGCAACGAGTCATTGACAGGTTACATATCCGTATTGGACAATGTCAACGATGCGTTCAGGGTGATGCGTTGCGACCATAGTCTTCTTGGTGGTGAATGGATCAATACGCCTAGAACGCACGCCTCTGGCCTGAAAGAGCCGATATATGCTGTTTTCACTATGCTCGAGGCTGTAAGGCTCGTAGTGCCCCCAGATTCGGGGAGCCACTTCGTGTCAGACACGGAGAAAGAGGCGCTTGTGGTGTAATTCTTCCCCGTATCTGTTTCTTTTTCGGTCGGCTAATGCATCGATCAAAGAGGCCTGGGAATCGGGACTACACCGGCAGCCCTGATCGCTCATGGAATACAGACCACTATTGTCGAAATCGACCCATTAGTGCATCGGTACGCTTCTGAGTATTTCCGTCTGCCGACGAATCACACTGCAGTGATCAAGGACGCTGTTGCTTTCGTTGATGAAGCGGGGGAGGTTGAGACTGAGCGAAGCAAGTATGACTATATCATCCATGATGTTTTCACGGGTGGGGCGGAGCCCGCAGCGCTCTTTACGCAGGAGTTTCTTCAGGGCTTGAGCCTCTTACTCAAAGCCGATGGGGTTATCGCTATTGTAAGTCGACACTTTACATTAGTGCCAATGCAGGAACGTTAACATGTGGCAGAATTACGCTGGCGACTTGCTACTGCCATCCGCCACGCTCGTTGTCAACACCATTAGATCTGTCTTTCTCAATTGCCGGATGTTCCGTGAAGAAGCTCTACCCGATGAGAAAGATCTAACGAAGGACTTCACTAATATGGTCATGTTCTGCCGGAAGGCAAAGGGGACGCTCTCGTTTCGGACACCTACTGAGGCAGATTTCCTAGGTAGCCAAGCTCGCAGACGTCACTTGCTGCCAAAGCATGAGATTAAAGATAGCTACTTCGATCGCGCTGACTCGTCGCAAAGGCCGGAAGTTCTGAAGCGGGGCCAAACAGGAATACTGGAAGCTTGTCAGCAGCAAAGCGCTCGAGGCCACTGGAGGATCATGAGGAGTGTGCTTCCAGACTTTGTCTGGGAGAGTTGGTAATCTGCTGTCCTGTGCAGCCTGGAAAGGGGGTTTGCGGATTGATGAGCAAAATCTGCAAGAATGTCTTACCGGCAGGAGAAGATCAACACTGACAGGAAATGACTACACCATTCGAGGACGCTGAGGAATGCTTGGAGCCAGAGAACCATGCTGGCACATCATCCGTCTTAAGCCTATAGTCACTGAGACGGACTAAGAGCTTCCGCTAAAGGGTAACCGACAATATCCGCTTCATGCGCATACCAGATTATAGAACGTTGGATTATTGTCTTGTCAAGCGTGATGTCCAGGAGGAGAGACCACCGTTTCTCACCCCAGGATTCGCTTGTTAAAGGATTTTCGGATGGCCACTGCCCACGGCCACACTAGCTACGCAACTAGACAATCCTAATCACTCTTCGCACTTCTGTCAGTTCACTCCAAACCATCTTCCCTTAGGATCTGGCCCACGCGTCTTATGAGTCACCTGACACAGCCCGACTCGCCAGCGTTGGCGGCAGATGTCCAAGCATTCGCTTGGGTCCTGTTAGTAACGCATTCAACAGATGGGTCATACTGCAGAACAAATGCAACGAAGACGATGACTGCTGCAAACATGACATGCAGTGTACTTTCTATTTGCCCAAGCCTTGCTGTATCCTTCGACGAGGTTAGGGAAGCAGCTTGCAGCACAAGGTAGAGTGGGGTTGTCAAAGTTGTACTTCAAATCGAGACGCCTCTAGAAATACTCCTTTCAATCCATCGTATTCTGTTCCTTCCTGTTCTTGAGGCATTGTATACTCTGTTTCTCGAGCTGACCCTTTCTTCTGATCACTAAAACCCACCTGTAGAGTGTCCTTCCGTCTTTAACCCCCACCACCTCAGCCCTTTCGAAAATTGATACAGTTGTGCGCGTGTCCCATGCCCCCACAGAATACACTTTTCAAAAGCTGGACCAGATGGCTATTCTCTTACCCCTTCCTTCAGCATCTTCATATTGAATACACCAATCAAGTACCAATCTCCCTCTTTTGCCAACAATCATCGTTGCTACCGCAGTGGATCGTAACCCTGCGAATACGTCTTTCCAAGGAGTCGTGCACCATTTCTTAGCAGCGCATAGGAGACTTTTATACGCCCCTCGTTCCTCGAAAGGCCGATGTTGATGTGATGATGGTAGTCTGTGTACTGGCACGCTGCTCGTAGGTGGGGCTTATTTGAATTCTGAGCACCTGTGAGAATGTGGTACTGCGATGGTGAGCGGTCAGTGAAAACCCGATAGCAAGGTGGCAAACTATTGAATGACATCGCAAGTCCATACGTCTACCAGGAAGAGAGAGTTTGGAGCGCCGGATACGGGCGTGGAGATAGACTGATTGTCAGGAGCATGCTCAGCAAGTAAGCACCAGTCGTGCAATTACATGGAGAATCTTTCTTCTTGAAGAGCTCAGTGATTTGAATGGAGAAGTCAAACCTGGGCAAGTCAAGCAGAAAGGATACAGATAGAAGAGTGACACTCCAAAATCAAGCACACAGAAGTAGAGACTTATGCCTCCCATCTCTGTCATGTGCGCCAGGCCGCCAGGCCGCCAGGCCTGCGGACACGATCTGAGACGAATTCAAACTACTTTACATCGTAGCAGATGATCAAAAACTTGCAAGCGCCGTGGGTCGAATGCGAACCTCTACCTTGGTAGGGTGGAATCCCTATTATAGTCGTGTTGTTAATGAAAACGACCGAAGTGAACCAAAGGGTGCACAGGCGAAGCCTGTGCTCAGCCTATGTAGCAGGAACTAAAGAATATACGAGGGTTATTTTTACAATTTTGGATTTCTTGATCGTAGATTCGCTTGCGTGGTCCAATGGTTAGGATTCTACCCTTCCAAGGTAGAGGTTCGTGTTCGATTCACGGCGCTTGCAAGTTTTTGATCATCTGCTACGATGTAAAGTGGTTTGAATTCGTCTCAGATCGTGTTCGCAGGCCTGGCGGCCGGTTTGGATCGATAATGCTAAGTTTTTGCGTGGTGTCAGATACGCCAAGCATTTACGGGCGGAAGCGCTCCACGGCCCGACTTTTCCCGCTAGTGTCTTGGCACTCTTGGCGTTCCTTGGTCCACAGCACGTCGGCGGCCTTGCAAAAGGCGATATATGTTCAATCGCAAGGCGATAAAACATATACCTGACGCCCCGTTGATTACTTGGCCCAGTGCAACCCCATCGGCAAACCGTTAACCAGTCTTTCGGCTTGGTATGAACGTGGGGCCCGATGTTCGGTCCCTCAGGCCGGCAGTCCGTCTCCGGCTAATGCCATTCGCCACGAATGACAGCACGGAACCAGAAACTATCTTCAACCCTTCGAGGATAGCTCTTGGTCAGGTTCAATTTAGCATGAACTCTACGATATTTCCGGCCCATTGGGCGTGGCTGGTTCGGGCTGTCCTCAACCCACCACTAGGGGAGGCATTTCGGTAAAGGTAGATTCCCAAGAGAAGTATGACATTGAGCACACAGACTTCCACTTCTTGGCAGGTGAATGGCCATCGCCAACTGTTAAATGTGACAATCAGCTTAATTATGTTCCATGAAGATGCTCCGAAGTATCAAGTATACGGAAATGTTTCTCCATGTCGTCACACATTTTACGTATCACGTAATGTAAGATTTTGTTAGTGAATATTTCTTACCCAATATTTTCTGGAAGATTCACACATTGCACCCCAAACTTTCTGTACACTTCCAACTCTCCTCTCGAACGATCCCACGCAAGTTTTCAACCGAGCTGCCAATATGGCCCCTCAAACAAGTATTCCCGTTGCCGCCAACATCCTCGGAACCATTGGCACAGTGTTCTGGTGCATTCAACTAGTACCACAAATATGGTACAATTGGAAGCAGAAAAAGACGGATGGACTGCCAGGCTCGATGATGTTCATATGGGCCGTCTGTACGTACCTAGCGCAGGTTATCCGAGATCCAGCAACTTATCGACAATGTAGGCGCGGTGCCATTTGGTGTTTACGCCATCGTACAGGTATATCGAGGGTTTGATCCTGGTGAGAAAATGTTTACGGATCATCTAGAACTTCAATATCCCTATCCAAATACAGCCGCAAATGTTCTGCATGCTGGCGCTAGTGAGCTGGGCTCAGATCTTAATCTATAATAAGCATGCATTTTATATGAAGTTGACCTTTCTTCTGCTGACGGTATATAGCGGATGGAGAACATGGACAGCCTCGATGCTCGCCATAGGGATCGGTGCCTTTTTCGGTGGTGTGGAAGCACTCTTAACGCTCACTCTGAGAGTACGCTCTGCGTTCTATATATGCGACCGAGCTCACAAAACTTAGGGTCCATATGACCGCGGCGTCGAATGGCCGATGATCTTAACGGGTGTCATTGCCGCTATTCTGCTGGGAGCAGGGCTTCTCCCACCCTACTTTGAGCTCTGGAAACGTGGTGGCAGGGTGGTTGGAATCAGCAAGTAGTGCTCGACTGGAAACATGCAACTGATGCTGACGAGTGCCTAGATTGGTTCTTTATTAGCATAGATTGGCTAGGAGCGTTCTTCTCATTGATGGCTCTAGGTAAGTGGTTGATCCCTTGAAGCTAGGCGCTTTGACTGACATCGTCAAGTGGCTCAACATACCTTTGACTATCTCGGCGGTGTTTCATACATTGTTTGGTAAGTACCTGCTGTGTTTGAACATATGGATTAATGTTGACAGTAGGTTGAACAGCCTCCTTTTGGAGCTTGGCATTATGACTTCTCACGTCATCTGGCGGATACGCACACGAAAGCTTCACGCAAAGGCTAAGGATGAAGGGATTCAGTTTGATGACTTACCAGAAGCAACGATGTATCAGAGGTCTACAGATCGCGTTGCGAAGCGCGCAGTCGACGATGTGGAAATGGGCGTTACCAATCCAACGGAAGCAGTGGCCGATGCACCGCCTGTCGGCGAGACAGCTGACAACAATCTCAACCCTGGAGCTCCCGAAAACGACCTTACCCAGAGTGCGAAGCCAAGAAAGTGGCTCTTCCGGCCTCGTCGCTCCAGTCCGGTCAGACCTTAGGGAACTATTCTGGCGACTTCGGGATCCTTGGGCTCGATTTCTGGTTGTTCTTACAGAAGCTGACAGGCCATTCTACGAGGTTAACTCGCCTAATTGTTGATGTTTTGGAATAAACCGGGCTGTGGGCCGGAGTAGTATGTGTTCAAGCGCATGGTTCACACAGGTCGCAGTGCGTCCTCGAAACCACGTTCACGCAGAGTACTCGGGTCGCTCCATAGAGTCGGGAACGGAACAACAGTATTTTGGCATACACGAAAAGTCATGATCTCATGGACCATATCAGAACATCCACGGCATACCCTTCCACCGACTTTCCATATTCGTATATCTGCAGTCTGAGAAGCACGTACAGTGAATGGTCCTTCGGTATGGAGTTCATAACAAAGGTGCTCACGGGTCTCGACCCTGGGTGAGACACCGTCCGCTTCAATCGGTTCGCCCAGGCACTACTCCATAGGCTATGTCGCAAGACTTGAATCTTGCCCTCTTTAATTTTAGGTGTGAGGCACAAGAGTCTACGTGAGGTAATTTTTCTGGCTAAATATGATATACAGTCCAACGATAGCTCTAGATTTGATATTATCCTTACACAAAAGCAAGCATTGGATTTAATAGAGCTACGAAAAGACCGCTAGATGCCGGCACAAGAATAGAAAATGGGATTTATCCAGGCGTCAAACAAAGAAAGCGAAGATTGTGCACGAAGCCGAAGTTTCACAAGAGAAAGCAGCCTTGCGCCTCAAATATTCCCCCAGGAAATTGAGCGAATTACAAGTACTGCGAAGAAGGAGCTCTGTGGCATAGACCTCAGACATCCACACATTTCTCCCCCAAAATCCGAGATTCTTCCTCCATCATCCATGCCCCAAAACATGACCAAATCTTCAACCCCATCCGCATCATCCTACCCATCAACCCGCCGCAATCCTGCTTCCTCTATTGCGCCGTTGATCCCCAGGCCCATACCTATCCCCCGAATCCTCCGCATATCGCAAAGGCGCTTACTCCCCTTGTCCCAGCAGCACAAGCCCCCTGAGTCCCTGACCTCACGCTGAACCCACTCTCGTGAACCAAACCAATCTCTTCACCCCACCCATCATATCCATGCGCCGTAAAGCAAAACCCTAGCCATAGACATAGGCCCCCAAGAACCGCACGCAGAAGACTTTCCAATCTCCTTCGTGACTGATGTGATACCTCGAGAGGAGTCTGAGATGGAGACGAAACCTGTGCATTGCTCTCGACGCAGAGTCTCAAATTGCAGGGATGCTCAAGACACGTCAAAGGCTCTTAGTACTCGAGGGGTTATGTTCAGAAGGGGCAGTGGCTCTCGTCTGTGCTGGATGTGAAGACTTGGTTCGTGAACAAGCGCCGTGGAGCCGTATCTTTTGAGAGCTGAACCAGGCGTCCCATCCTTGCAAGCATCCCAAAAATGACGCAACTCTTTTGCACGCGCCACGCTGGATTCGCTGGAGAATTCTGCTTCTATGCCGCTGCTGCTGGGCTCTGGGTGTGGATCGCCCCTCTGTCTACCTAGATCCAAGTGTAGAAGGGAGGCGGACGCTGTAGAGAGTAAGCTGGAAGCAGCAGTAATTCGTTTTGCAACCTGGACGCCGGTTGAGAGGGAGTAGGCAAGGAGGGCAAAGTAGAGATGGCAAGGTGGGTGCTGCGTAATGATACAAGCCGCGACAAACGATGAATGATTGTGGGCACTTTGTTGTGCTAGACAGAGGGGGGGGCGAATGTAGGGGAGGGAGGGATGGATGGATGGATGGGATATACTTGGCCGGGGGTTGCATATTATAGGATTGCTGGTTTAGGGCATGGAGTGTCTGAAGAGTAAGGGGTTATGAAAGGGGAATGGAGGTGTGCGAATTGCTAGTCTTGAGATAGGATTCGCAGGTGCTGGATATGCCATCTTTGACGGAAGTGGAGCTATGGAGGGTGGGAGAGGTTGCTTTTCCGTTGTCAGTGTTACAGAGGAAGAAGGATGGGTGCGAGGTGGCCTGGATCCTGGTTTGGGAGTGTGAGTATGGGAGGAGGTCAATGGACAAAGTAGTAGGCAGGCAGGAAGGGAGGGTTGGATAACGAAATGGATGCGCCCGTTGTGTATTGGGGATCTGAAGAGCAACAGTTGTGGAGAAGACGCAAGGCATAAGTATAGCAGTGTTGAAAGGCGCAGGCATGCGGATTGTAGGAGCAGCATTGATGCAGGAAAGAATGCTACACTGCATGTAGGCTATGTACAATGCTTGCAAGACATCCGCTGTGCAATTCCAGAGTCCCGGAGGAACAATGAACCAGAGTAAGAGGATGAGAGGAATACAAAAATGTCAAATTTTAGCCTTCGACTAGCCTTGCTCTGCCATGGGGCCGCCAATGCTCCCAATGGTGAAGGTATTGGAGTGTTGCAAACAAGCAGTCTGCCGTACGAGCTCAACATTTCAGCTTAACAGCTCACAGCGGTGATCTTAATGTTGAGGTACGGGTGGGTCTGCCATCACATTGTCAGCACACCCTCTGACTAGAAGCCGGTTCTCAAGATGAACGACTCACCGTCTCATTATAGCCCATTCCCGTCAACTGCTGATACGCCGTCTCGTCAATATCCAAGCTGTTCGTCGACCCATCGCCACATCGCTGGTTAGCGGGAGTGTCAGTCTTACAGTAGCTGCATCATATCGTTAGCTCTTCTCCTTAGTATGAAAAATTGAGCGGGAAGGGACTTACTTCATGGCGCTCCCGGCCGGGCACGCATCGATGATCTGCACGGTGACAGTACCAAGGCTGTTCGGAACTGGAGGCTGCGCAATGTCGCCGTAGTTATCGACTTTGAAGCAGAGGCCGCAGGTCGTGGAGCTGGCAGCCGAGCAACTTGGGCCTGGTTGGGAGGAGCCTTGAGGCTTGTCGCTGAGAGGGCAACGGGTTAGCGGATGGTATGTGAGGAGTTAGAACTGGTCGGGACAAAGTGAAGTCGAAGGGAAGATGGGTAGAAAAGAGGAGAGCGGTCAAATTTACCATTTGGTCATGTCGTAATTCTGGTTGGTTAGGCTGGTTCCATCACATTGGCCACCCTTGATGTCCTTGCTGATGTCGCCAATGGCGGCACCGAAGTACGCCTTATTGTCTAGAGGAGACGTTTAGTGGTAGAGCAGCAAGAGAAGGACTGAAGGAGCGTACCTGCGTAGAACTTGCCGCAGACAGTCGACGTTTGCGTGTTGTAATTGTTGAACGTAGCCACGCCATCGACCTGGTTTGCTCCAACAGGGAGGAGGGGCCGGGGCTTTGCGGCGACGAAGGAAATGCTGCTGCCGAGGGCAAGGAGGAGAATCGATTGGTGCATGTTGGCAGGTCGACAAAAGGTAGATATTGGAAGATATAATCTCAGGTTGGTGTGGCAAGAACTTTGATTTGGTGGATTGTAAGGTAATTGTTTGGTATGATCGAAGGTGATCAGGATGGAAGGGTCAAGAGCTGGACGATTGAAATGATGGAGGTGAATCGAAGGGAGTCGCTCGCTCCCTTATGTACATTCCTTCACCCTACGATCACCCTCCGAGTGAAGTTTCGTCCAAGAATAGCTCAGAAGACCTGAGCATCATTGGCAGCGTGTCTTCCCATGCGAGCTCTTCCACATGGACCAATAAGCTTCTTATGGTGATGATCTCTGGGTTTATTCGTAAGATGTCTCGGGAAGAGAATGGGTGCCAGGAAGACTCCGTCACAGTGATGAGGGTGCCTTTCCGTGAACATCGTTGCACTAGGTCAAACAGAGCCTGTAGAACGATGCACGTTGGCCGTGATCACCGTGTATCTTCGATCAATCAAGGATTGAGCGGCCATAGACGGGCCACAGAAAAGGCGTCAGAGCCAGCAGCAGCGGGCCCGAGCCTTGTCCAACGGTGTTGGATACCTACTAGAGTCCCTCATTCGCTGAATGACGACTCCATAAGTAAGAATTAGATAGAGCAAACACCATCGCACAGCAAGGCAGGCTGTGTCGCTGCGGGATCATTTCGTGCTACATGCCGAGTTTCAATGATCAAGTCGTAAAGCTCCGAGACAACAGTATAAGACATGCGGTGGCCGACGAATCACAAGTCCTACCGTCGAGATCTGTTTGACAACGATTAAGCTCAACACCTCAAAGCTGGAAGGAATACCATGGTCAAATTGAAGCCAGGCCGGGTCTTATTCGAACTATCGTTAGGTCTGCTAAGTCGTCATGCCAAACACAGAGAAAATTATTGGGTATCATGATAATGCATCAGAATTGGATACAAGATGACCCACTGCCGAACAATGTGGCTCGGAGAATAAGTGTCGATCTCGGAGAAAAGAAAGCCTACTGACAGCTGAGTCTGCAGAAGGAAGCGGGAAAGAGATCCCTTGCATTGTCGAGGAAGGAAAGAAATTAAGAGCTCCAATCACAACGCAATAGGGCAAATAAATGCAGGCATATGGATCAATAGACCAATCAAAGTGATTACATAGTGGGACAGAAGAAAGAAGACAACGTGTTTGTGACAGGTACCTCTAGTTCTAGGCCAAACACGGCTGACTACAGCTAGAATCCATGTTTATTTCAGACCCCCCCCCTGGGCTAGGTTTGGGGGTCGAAAAAGAGGTAGCGAAGCTGCTTGTACAGAGTCGTCATCTGGCTCTGTTAACAAGCAACAAATTCATTGCCGACACCACGTACAGATGATCCTTAACATCGGCCGACACGGTTGAATCACAACCGTTCAGAGGGTCATGGCCGCGTCCACATCGATTTTTATGCAATTATTGGCCAGGGCGCTGACCTATATGGCTGAAAAATGGCACGTATAGACGACCTTGATACAGGTGAGAAGAGGAAACGCATAAGGTGTGGTTGCAATCTAAATCGGGCTATAAGGTATCATCTGAAGGCCAATTTTTGTAGGCCAGTCGAGCTGAATCAAGACGGGAAGACGGATGCCAAGAGATCACGTGACCAGAGTGGTTACCGTGGCTGATCAGGTCCGCTCCGCCGCCTCGACTTCAGTTCTTCACTGCACACTGTAAGTGGTGTAACAACATGCCAGTCCGTTGATGATCTATTCATTCAGCAGCAAGACAGTCTTCGCCATGAAACACATCTGTTTGAACAAATCCGAATCCTTCGTCCACATATGGTGATCCCTGAGAGGCTCAGCTAGCCCCGAGGAGTGTCTAAAACTGTTTCGATCGACAGGCTGAAACCTCTTTCCACTATCAACGTGACCGGCTTTGGTCAGGGACGGGAAACGAATGGCATATTTGTTGTATGGGGATCTGATGCTTTGAATGCGTGGGGCGTTAGCAGGAGGGGCTTCATGGTGGAACCTGAAATGCGGCATATGTACTGTTGGATGCCAGTTGAGGCCTACCCTTACGGAAGTGGCGCTCGAGGTTGGTTGGGGTACGCTGGTGGCATTTGACTCTTCCAGTGTTCAAGGTCTTCGGCAATCGCCGTTCTCTGCGTGAGGTTGATTCGAAAGTGCTTCGCTGTCACAATGATTGGTAGTCATCATCCATCTCACCACGAGAAAGTGGGAGTGCAATGTTGGCAAAGCGAGCGTGGAGGAGACACTGTAATGGGATTGAAATTCTAATAGATATATACATAGTATAGGTATCATGATGCAAATGCTTTACCTGCACTATTCAAAGACCCTCCGCTCGTCAAGATACCATCCAACACCATGAAATATGCATACTTGACAATCTTGCTCTGCGCGGGGTCGTCTAACCACGTCAGAGCTTGCGTAATGAATGACTGCTGTTCTGACACGGAACCGAAGTGTTGGAACTCGGTTATCCATACATCTTTGCCTCCCGCGGTCGATATTGCGCTCGTCATATGGGACTTGAAGTCGGAAAGATCCGCGTTGACACCACAACAGTTAGTGCAGCCATACCTAGCATGTCGTTAGCACATGTCCCAATGAGATGCATAATTATTGTGGCTTATCAGTGGACCTGGACGAAGTCGACAATGCATGGCTTAGGTGTTGCCGCGGCGCACTGCGAAAGGAATTGACTGAGATAATCAAGACCCATGGGTGGACCGCCGTTGTTTGCCACGCCATTGCTAACGCTTACAGAGCCAATCTGGACAGCCCCATTGTTGGATTTCGGGTTCATCCACTGGATGTGTGAAGAGACTGCTTGGCTGACTGGCATATTGGCTTGGGAGGGAATGTCAGGTTCGTTGAAGGAAAGCACATATTGTGGGTTCGCAGCCTGAACATTGGCGTCCCAAGCATTGGTGTGAAGCGAAGCATCATTCCAGAGCTGAGGAACGAACGTGAAGGTCGAGGGCAGCTGGCCTCGTTGGGAGTCCCAGTCGAGTCCCCAGCCAATGTTGGGGTAACTATTGAAAATGTCCAGGCCAGGTGATGCGGCGTTGTAGGCTATGCCTCTTTTACCGCTAGCATTGGTGCCACCGGAGGTTGATGTAGGACTGGGGGCAGATGTACCCGTACTTGTCGCAGTCACTGTACCGGTATTCCCTCCTATACCAGTATTGGTCTGAGTAGCGGTAGTCGTCCCGGTTGGACTAGCTGTATTCGTTACTGTCTGAGTGTTCTGAGTCTGAGTGTTCTGGACTGTGGACGTCGCCGCCGTTCCCTGTGTGGTTGTTTGGGTATGGCCCCAGCCCCCATTGTTTCCGCGCTGAGGAAGAGCAAGACTGATAGCGCTCAACGCCAGAAGAATTGAAAGATAATGAGCGACGGAAGAGCGAAACATGTTGGATATTGAGATAAGCATACGAATGAAAGAGTGACTGGTTTAGAGAGAGTATAGCGAGAATGGCATGCAGAAAAAAAGGAGAGCAGTACTATCCATTATATACGACTACCCAATAGCGACCGCAACGTGTTCCAGAACGATTCATGCCCAGGGGGAAACGTAGCAGCGCAGAGATACAACCTTGTGGCCAGAAGAGGTGATGATGCCCAGGGGGGCCGATTATCATCTTCAGGAGCGTGCATAAAGGAGCAATTCAGGATTCAAGCAGCCATTTGGGCCGAGATCGGTTTGGGTGTGAGTATACTTTACCCCTTCTCCCGTTGCGCCAGACGAAGGTTTTGATGAACAACGCCGCGGCTCGCCTGTCATGGCCAAGGGAGCTGAGGCCGAAGGCCGAAACAGCACACGAAAATTGCACGCGCCGTAAACCAAGCAGGAGCGGACAATCAGCTGAAACGTAGCTTTCCCATCTCGGATACAGCGAAATGGTCGAGTACCTCAGTGGTGGCGACCCGTGCAAGTGTTGGTCGTGGAACTGAAACATGTTGACGTCGCAACAAAAGATGGAGCGGATTCATTCCGCTCCACCCTTCCTCACTGCAGGCAAAGTCTTGGCCCATTTAGCTTCATTTCGTGGCAGGACAACAATGACGATTGAGGGTGCTGACAAGATTGCTTTGGAGACCCTTGGCCTTTTGTCGTATCGTCTTCGAAGGATTGAATTCCTCCTGACGAGATCTGACGAGGGCCAAGAGCAGCTGCACCAAGCTGCTGCTCGGGGACGAGATTATGGAATACCCGCGCGTCTTGCAGGCTTGGAAAACAATCTGGCCAGGCTGTCTTCAAAGTCTGCAATTATCAAGGGCTTGTTAACACTCTGTAAGTGGACCGTTCTCCAACTTAAGCTCACTGTTAATGAAAGAAGTTGCTGCACAACCAGATCTCTTCAACCCCCAAAGGCTCAACGACGTGCCAACGACCTTATCGGCTCCCGAGATCCTCGCCATAGTCAGCTCATCAGCAACTTGCTATCCCACGACCGCATCTCGGCTGAAGTCAGTGAAAGACCTTCCCATTCCATCGGCGGAATCGTCCGCTGCGCTCATTGCCGTGAAGCCTCGCCTTGCGCGCCTGGAGCTCTTACAAAACTCGCAGGAACGAGAAATGGCAGAGCTTCGGCTTCGTAGCGCTGCAGCTATCAAGCGATGGTACGAGCTCGAGGTACTGGGCGCGAGTGAGTGTTGGACAGAATGGGAGGGTAGGATGACTGAGGTGGAGAAGATGGTTCGACGAAAGGAAAATCTCCGAGCACGCGAGCTCAAGGCCAACGAAGCCTACACGACTTGACGGAACGCGTCATTCCAAAGGTACCTTAGATGCACGCTGTCCTAACCCTCAGGTATGCCCACAGTATCACGGGAACTTCCTACTCAAATAACCAATACAGCAGACTTGCAACACTAGCCTCAACGCCGATTAAAGGTCGCCCAGTGGGTAGATTCAGCCCCGCCAAGCTATTTACTGTAAGAAGAACTCGGCCACGATCGTTCGATTTTGGATCGCTGAGCCTGTCGCACCTCTAGGCCAAACTCACTTGTGCTTCCTCCTGCGCATTCAATGCAAGCTTGTGAAGAATTATCCGATAATGTTTTCTTTCAAATCTTTTCAAAAGGGATCAATCTGAGAGCGCAAGGCAGCGTCATCATTCTAGCTCCATTTCTTTCTGTCATTGAAAGCGAAGGACTATCTTATGCGCCGGCATGGTCCCTTCTCAAGAGCTCGTCGGGTTGGAAAAATCCTTCCACGAGTATTCAAATGCCCTTTATCGGTATTCGACGGAGCACAAGGCTTATGCTTTGACCATTTGCCGTCATGACTATGGGCCTCCTCAGTCGATCAACCCATCACAAAGGCGTCGAAATGGTTCCCCAAGCACAGTCAAAGAACGGACCAACTCTTGCCAGTGACAAAGGAAAGGAAGAGAGATCAACACGATTATGTCGAGCAAGACGGTCGACTTTGCATCATCAATTGCGTTGCCATGGTTCCAATACGAAACATACCAAGCCTCACGGCGGAGACTGTTCGGTAGAATGATACGCTGCACTTCACAATGGTCAATCGAGGTGTTCTCCTGCTATTCGAACATACTGCTCACATATCCTCGAGACTCTTGGGTGGCCTGGATGGGGTGCGAGAGTTGGGTCGGTTTGCCTCCTTAGCTGAGGGTCATCGGTGAAGGAAGATTTCATCGTCACTCCATCTTCGGATAATCGCAATTGGGAAGAATGGTTCACTTGCTAGGGAAAGCGAGTCTAGAGTCTAGACTCGAGTCTTTGTCTTGAGGAGCACAAGAGAAGGAGTACACCAGCCACAAGCCACTGTTGCTCAATAGAATAGTCGCCCGGAGGGATCTCGTGCGCCTTTGGCTTGTTCTAGAGACAATGATGGGTCGGCTGCACATGTTCTACAGTTTGGTTCGCAGGTCCGTAGTAAATCAGTGAAAGAAGCATGCTTGCCAAGGACTGCCACCATCGTATGCTGCCACATATTGCGTAAACTCAAACATGCCGCAACGTGATAGTGGTGACCTAGAACGCAGAAGTATTCTTTTGTAACTTTGCATGACTAGCTTTTCTGCTTGACCAAGTTTGGCGAATGGCGACAAGATGTTCCTGAAATAGAGTAGCGGACCGAAAGTGGGGTCGAGAATCAGGGCAGTCATCCCGACCCATGTGGATGCAGCCTTCCATTTCTTGGGAGAACACAGAGACTGCAGCTTGTTCATGATCCTCAAACCCAAACGGACCTTTGCATTCGACGACAATTGTCAGCCAGGCGCTCTGCCGAACACAATCAGCTATCGGACGAAGCGATAGGTCGTCGTGCTTGCTTGTGCCCAGCTCATCTCCTAGGCGCGCCTAAGTGGCCGGAACCAGATCCTTTCTCCTGAGAACCTTCCGTCGCATCCACGACTGCTCTCCACCACTCACCACGCCTTGCCTTGGTCCATCTCATTCTCTCTACAAGTCCGCATTCCCATCGCAGGCTTCGTTGTGCTGATTGCACCAATACACGCACTTCTTCGACCAAGTGCACACACACTCTTTACCCTCGTCTTTCACCACTTTGGACATACTCGCTTTCTTGCTACACATTTCTACTTCTCAACCAGGTCGTCACATCCTTCACCCCGGCTGCGCTGGCTTCACGCATACTATTTCACTTGACTTCGCGACATCATCGACCGCGTATGAATTGTTGACATCATCATACTTCACCTGCTTGACGAACCTCTATGCCATCGTACGGCAGTCTCCATTCGCCATCCCTCTCCAAGATGAACGGCAACCATATCGAAGGCGGGTCCGGCCGCGGATTTGGCAGTAAATTTAGCTTCGGTAGGACAAGGAAATACATGGCGAGGGATTGTGGTTGACGTTCACAGGGCACATCGTTGGCGACCCATTTGCTCTTGCGACTATCTCCATTGCATATGTTCGTCTACCATCCGTGAGGCTGCGCCGCGTACGGCTTCGCTAACAGATTGATATTAGCTGGCCTGGCTGATCGCTTTTGTCGCCTCCCTGATCTCAGATATTCGATCCGACTTCCCTAATTTCGCCTGGTGGGCGATTGCGTACATGCTGTGCTGTATAGTTGGCGTCCTGGTAGTCGTGGCTTCCGACTCGACACAAACATATCATGTTGCGGTATGTAGGAGAATGTATGAAGATTGTCTTGGACACGACTGATTTATATAAGGTTGTCGGATTCTTAGCGGCCGGCCTTGTCTTTACAAGCTCCGTCGTAAACGCCCTGGTATATTCAGCAGATGGAGCGAAAGAAGCAGCAGCAGCGGGCTTCATCTTACTCTCCATGGTGGCGGTATGTCTAAAGACGCAATGATTCTGAGCAAGACCTAATAGTAGCGCAGATTGTATGGATTTTCTACTTCGGCTCCACTCCACAAGCAGCTCACCGAGGCTACATCGACTCATTCGCCCTACACAAAGAGCAGCGCGGCTCGCTGCGCAATAGTCGACCCTTGAGCCCACATTACCAAGGCAGACCCGAAACAACAGTATCAGGGAACCACCAGCCTCAGATGTACACCTCCGCACAACTCAACGGCTTCGAGACCTCATCACCTGTGGCAGGCTATCCCGGGGGGTTAGCAGGTCAGGCGAATCGCAACGAGTCGCAACCACGCTTCATAGGGCCCGTGGCCTCACATTCGCCTGCTCAGACATCTACTGCTGCAGCTCCCTTAGGAGGAATTGGCGGTGAACACCACGAAACGAACCGGAACGAAATTGTCTCGTCTACGGAATACCCCTACCGCGCGAAGGCCATATACTCCTACGAAGCAAATCCTGACGATGCCAACGAGATCAGCTTCTCGAAGCATGAGATACTCGAGGTTTCGGACGTGAGTGGGAGGTGGTGGCAGGCTAAGAAGGAGAATGGAGAGACCGGTAAGCCAGCTGCAACATACGGCGTGGCACTGAGCGCAGCACTGACTGACCTCTACAGGAATCGCCCCCAGCAACTACCTAATCTTGCTATGATCAAGCACGGCAGGGACCTTCCCTTCAACGACTTGTTACGATTTCCTCCTTTCACGCGCCAACAGCAGAATAGACTTGCTACATATGGTGTCTTCTTCTTGATACTGGGGACATTTTGGTCATACCACGATGTCCTCTTACCTGCGGTGGTGGCTTCTGCCGTCGCTCTTCTAGGGGATTTTACGTCCAATACTCCAGTCCTAATCCAGCATGGCGCCGAGAAGGCGCACTTGAGTTTCTCCCACCTGTTGTTGTGCAGGGTGGTGTGTACGTTAGCGATGCGGCGTTGATGGTCAGTGGATACGAAGAAAGATCAGTGGTAGAAAGTGCTAGCAGGATGCATTATCTACAGTAATCTTTTGCTCCTATTGCGGATACCCAGACCCGTCAATACGTTCGTTTCTGACTCCATCTTACCCCGGCTACCTGAGCCCAGCATGGATTTTTCAAAAATCCGAAGGCAAAGCAACTTCGTTCAAGCGCCCCTTGCGCAAAGATCCTCCATCACCTAATTTTCCCACCTTGCTGCAACAAGGAAAAGTCCGCAACGCAATCCCTGTATGTATGATAACCTTGTGGAAGAAAGGAAACGCACACCTGCAGAAACGAACAGACGAACCTCCTCCCCTGAATCAGAAGCTCCAAAAGCCTGCCTAGCTTCGCACATGCAGTAAGGAAACCCGTAGCCTTCTATCCATCTACGCAACTCGCCTGCCCGCTTTCCTCCTTCTTTTACCCATGCCCCTTTCGCCCATATTTCTCCCTCCCACCCTAAAGAGAGTCTCACCAATTTCGTGACCATCTTCTCTTTCCTTTTTCCTTCTCAATTTCCACTCCCCCGCTTCTCCTTTTCTTCATCGGCGCTCCAAAGGGCCCCCTCTCTTCCTTCATCACCGTTCGCCTCGCTTCCCCCCCCCCCACCTCCATGTCCATCTCCCACCACATCCCCCCTCCCCGTCCTCCTCAGCTCCTCCATCCTCCCACATCACCACACGCTCCCTGCCCTCCCCTCTCAGAAACCCGTTCCAACCGCTCCCACTCACCCCCTCTTACCCCCACAAATCCCTCCCCCCATCCCAACTCCTCCATTCCATCATTTCGTTCTTTCATTGGGTTGGGCTTCAACCGATGATGCCGCGCGAGCGAGTCCAACGGTTTTCCTATCTCGAAAAGGTGAGGAGGGGAGACAAGGAGGGGCGTGGAGACGGATTCACGAATAAGGGGAATGTAGAAGGAAGACAAAGTAGGTGTTTGGAAGTAGGAAGGCAGGGCAGGTGTGGGCCGAGAGGTTGGATGGTGTCTTTTTGGCGGAAGAGGGAATGAGATGCGGGAAGGGTGGGGAGGGGGAGTGGGAGATGGGGGGTGCGCGTTTTGAGCGTGGGCTTCAGGAAGGGGGAGTGAGGCTTGTGAGGGAAGGAACTTGTCTGCGTAAGAGCGCCATGGTCGCTGCTATACTCCTTTGCTTGATCTTCCTCTCCTCGCATCTCTTGTGCGGATATCTAAAGACCTGGGCTGGGAATGGGGTTGGGGTGTTGGCAGGCCTCTCATGATAGGAGCGTTGCTGAGGGGTCGGTCCATGTATCAACATTGCTGTCAATATCCTCCGTGATCAAGAGGAGAGTGTGGGTTTTGGGCCTGCGATGAGTGCATGACGGCAGAGATGCGATGTGTGGAAATTGATGGAGGTGAGAGGGAGGTGGCGATGGATAAGGGAAGATGTGGCAAAGGGGGAGGCTGTTGTGGGATAGATGGTGAGATGTGTATCCTGGGGTGGATTACTAGGAACTGCTGGGGAGGAAGCGTTCATTCTGATCGCCAGAAAAGGGTGTGCTGGCGGGATATGAGATAGGTAGGAGGTGAGAGAGTGAGAGGAGGTTTGCCGCGCTGGCTGGACTGGATATGTGGAGAGAGAAAAGCGGTGGGGTTGCGTTTGCATATATTGGATTATTAATGCTCTGCCTACCTACGGCTATCCGCTTGATAAAGCTGTCGCCGGGGAATAGGTACATTGAGGATGATCTCCTCGCAGATGTACGTGCTCGCTCTGCATTTGGAAAAGTTGTCGGAAAAGTCAATCTGCCTGGCTTCAATCACTGAGCCTTCATAGCTTGCCCCAGCTCAGGTATCATCGCCCGCTCTGAAACAATCTTGAGCCATACATAGCGAAATCCGCTTCAAGTATCGAAACCACTCCTTCCCATCCTCATGCCTCATTGTCAGCCACCGTTCCCTTCGTGGGGCTCTTCGTCTGCTTAGGTTTCGGTTTCATAGCCTTCATCTTCGCCACGAACTCGTCTTCTTTCAAGAACGATGCATAATCAGTCGTGTCCTCTTCTTTCGCCTTCGGCTCCACACGGCGGCCACATTCTGGGCACTCTGCAAAGGTATAGCCCGAGTAGGGATGCCCATTGACGCAGTGTTTCAAGCAGCCGACTTCGTGCGCTGCCCACTTCTTCCAGAGCATGCTGGCACTCTTGGAGTAGATGTCGATACTCCAATCTCGGGTTCCCTTATCTAGGCCTCGTTTGATGGCAATGCAGGAAGGCAGGAAAATTCCAGCGGTGTCGGGGTACTCGTGACATAGATCAAGTGCGATACCGACGGAAGCCTGGACGTCGACATCACTGCCTACGTCAAGTGAGGTAAGAACGGTGTGGAATCGTAGCTGGATAAGTCGGAATTCGACTTCTAGTCGCTTGAGACCCTTGGACGCACACTCCGCGATGACGGTTTCCAGGCGCGGTATAAGCTCTTGAGCTTCAGTGATAATTAGGGTATGAAGTCCCTTCAATAATATGTCGGTGTGTCTTGACTCATCTAGCTTCTTGACTTCGTCGATTGTGAGTATTGCATCTTCTAGGATCTGGAGTCGGCAGCGGTGATACAGGGACTCAAATCGCAAAACGAAAGGAAAATTGGCTACATTGAAACCTCCCTCTGTGCCGGTCAAAGGAGGCCTGAACTTCGAGGCAACGAATGGTCGGGTTCGCCTGGGCACAGTCCAGGATGACTGCGTCTTCTCTCGTTCTCTGGCTTGTCTCATAATCTCTCGAGTAATCGCGGTGTCAGGACAATTGCCATTTTCAATTGGATCTTGGTCACTTAGCGTGTCTTCTTGGTGCTGTTTGTTCTTAGGAGCTAGGTCTTGCGTCGTAGACGATTCCTGATCCACGGGGCTGAATTGCATCAATGAATCGTCTTCTGATCCTGCGCGAGGTAGAAAAATTGCAAGAGACTTCTGCCCGATCAAATCCTCCAGACTGGACATGCTCTTCTCAAACGGAATAACAACGTTGTCTGATATCGCTTTAGTAGACACTCTGCAAATAGGGACAGCTGATATCGTTACCTTTGAAAGTCCTGATGGACTTCTCTATCTCTACAGTCTTTGTTCCCCGTAACGTAATGAGGGTCGCGTTGTTCCTGCCACCAAGAGGGCCGGACTTGAGTCGTTGAGCAAAACCTTTTCGATCATCCTTGAGCTCACGTCGCGTATAGTTGATAGACGACATAAACGCTCTCAATTTTTGACCCAACATAACATATAGCTCGTCCAATGCAGTCGACAGGTTTCGTAACCTCTTGATGCACGAGTATCTTCGAGTCTCTTCGACTGCTTCGCCACACTTGGGGCATCCTGATAGTTCGTCCGTAGCTGGCGAGTTCGGCTTTCCCATCATCCCTAGGTCATCGATCTCGAAAAAATCAACTATTCCACAATGACGATCTAAAGTCTTAACATCGATCGTATGAGTGCATGGTAGATAGACTTGAATGTACTGAGGCAGTCTGCCGGTGGTGCACTGTAAACACATTCCGGGGCATCGTTCGTCTTCCAGTGTAGGACAAATGTGACCACACTTGAGGATTCGAGAACATGGATTGTTTGACGCTGTTCGGGTGCACGGCAAACAGCAGATCCCTTTACATCCAACAACACGAGCACAAGGCAGCGTGCACGGGTCCGGAATGGCGCTGCACTTGTATTTGAACTTGACGTGTTCGCATGACCTCTCGCAAGTAATCTCGCATGGAGAACAAGCCCCTTGATGGCAAGGATGTTGACACATGTGGCCACAATCGCCCAACCGCCCACATTGGCCGCTGCACTTCGAGTGCGCTCCACGGTCGTGGCATTTTACGCATCGTTCAGAGCACTCATGGCCACAAGCAAGAATTGTCGAGCAGGTTTCCTGACAGACTAGAGGCTCACTTTCCGATCCGCATCGTCGGGTGAGACTGTGTCCACAATCTAGCTCAACAGGGTCGAGTTCAGACTCGCAGATGAATTTATTGCCTTCTTGCTCCTCTTTGCAAGTCGGTGTATACATATGTCCGCAAGTAAGCAGCACCGAGCCTGAGTCTTGAGTACAATCTCCGCAAGGTTCTCCGCAAAGCTTTTGGCAAGGATGACCGCAGCTGTCCAGGCGTTTAGCGCAGGGGTATGTGCATACTTTTCGAGCGTGAAGGGCGTGTGGGTGGCATGTGTCTTTGCATAGATGCCCACACGGTAGGATCGCATCGCACGCAATGGCACAAGGAGGAACAGTTGCAAAGTCCTCGGGACGACTGATCTTGTGTTTGGAGATTGGATGCCTTGAGCAGCATGCTTCAAAATTCATTCCAATTTTTCGCTTCTGCGTCATTAGCTCGATAATCGAGTGCCACATTTCGACTGTCTGCATGAGTGATGCGTTGCCGATGATGTAGAATCCATGTCTGGCCCGACTGCAGGCGACGTTGATGCGGTTTAACGTCTTAAGAAAGCCCACACGACGTTCGGAATTGCTTCTTACTGTGCTGAGGATGACTATTTTAGCTTCTTCGCCTTGGAAGTTGTCAATAGTCGCAAGTCGAAGCATGTTCGACATATCGAACGTGATTTTGCCGTCAATGTCTTCATTGAGCTCTTCATCAAGTTCATAACCGTCTGGTGTTTGGAGATCTCGAAGCTTCTCTTTATCCTTGTCGATAAGCCAAATTGAACATGTACCTCGCAGACGTTGACTCAGAGCCTCAAGCTGTCCATTATATGGCGTGAGAACAGCTATGTCGCCGAAGTTGTACTCGTTCGTGTGTACAAGGTAGTGAACTAGTCCAAAGATCATGTCAACCTCGAAGGTGTTCATAAACGACTTCGGGAGTCCTGATCGAGGATGGGGACGCTCCTCTTTATGTCGATGATCGAGCCAAAAGAGACGCTCCGCCATCCCAGCTACTTTTGGATGTTGCCTTGTTGATTTTGCGTCCTTCAATTTCGGATATAAGGTAGCCCTCATAATATTGGCGATGTCCGGGTGGGCCCGGCGCTGTATGTTCAGTTGACTAGTCGGAAAAGGTTCGATCTCTCGCAGGGATGGGAACATCATTCGTTCAAACAGCGATTGGTCTAGCCTGTATGACTTGCTCTTCTCCATATTCATCTCAGGTTCGTTGACTTGGGCTCTAAGCTGCAAGGGATCTCCAATGAAAATGGCGTGCTTGATCGAGGGAAAAAGCGTGCAAAGACTATGTGCCTCGATGACTTCGCCAGCCTCTTCGCAGATTACGGTCTGTAGTTCAAGCTTGCTGAGCAGTGGCCAATGTTTTGCACAAGCAGTCGTTGTCAAGCCGATCACATCTTGGGAACCATACCGATGCACACCACCGTCAACTCGAACTTGGTTCAAACGTTGAAGGGCTGCTTGATGGCGCCGATGAAGTTCTATCGCTTGGTCGGCGATTATCGCTGGACCAATCTCTTCTTGCCATTTCTTGACTGACTGCAACCGTTCTGTAAGGGACATTGCCCAGATGTCGTCTCCCGCAATTCCAGAAAGTTGCACGGCATTCTGCGAGACTTGACTAACGACCTTAGATCTTGCTTGAGGATCATGGTCGGAGTCAAAGGAAGCTCCTTGGGTAATGTTTCGGCCTAGCATAGTATGAAAGGATTCGAGAAGGCTTTCGATATCATTGAGGTCGCCGCCACTGCACCAGAATTCGAAGGCAAACCCGCCCGCCTGGCGGGAGATCCTCACTTCCGAGAGCTTCTGGTCGACATCTACGTGCTCCACATCGGCAAATGAGCGATAGACGGAGTTGTAATTTCGCTCCAGATGTCCAGAAACGGCAGGCCAATTCATCAGACCTTGATTGAGGGATGTACACATTCCTGTTCCTTCGATCCCGAGGCCTAGGAGCATTAGCAAGCCGAGCCTGAAGTGAATGACGTGGTCTGGAAGGACAAACCGTCGCACTGCGTTTTTCCTACGGCATAATTCTTCGCGTCGCCAGGCGGACCTTTGACACGACGCAGTATCGCTCGTGGTCGAAATGGTTCGATCCACTGCTCTTGACTGCCGCCACCCAGTCTGACTAGCTTAGTGATTCCGTCTTTGCGTAGATCGTCCAGAAAGCTATCCAGAGCGTGATTCGTCTGGCAGACAACCAATATAGGCTTTGCGCGATCGGGTCTTCGAGAAGCAAGCAATGTTTTGGTAAGCGATACACCCAGAAACCTAAGTGAAGTCAGCAAACGGCTCGCTGGGGACGGTCGAAGTAATTATCATACGTCTTTCCCGTTCCAGGTGGCCCTTGGGTGAACGCGAGGCCACGACATAAGTTCTCGCACAGCGCCATCGCTTGTCCTTCGTCCAAGGTGGTCTCTCGGCGCAACGTATCAAGCAAAGACTGTTTTGCTTGCTGGTTTTGGAGATGTATATGTGGTTTCAAGGTAAGTGGTTCTGCACCACCTACAATATCTCTTTTACGGAGCACGGAGAGATCATAGGTAAGGTCTTTCGTTGCGCAGTAAAGAGGCGGCTCATTGAAGTTGTCGGACGTCGACAAGGGGTCTGGAGCTATAAGTGAAGAGAAAGCCATCTGGTCATTGGACCTGGAAATCATCTTTAGTCGTTCTAGACACCAAGAAAAGCCTGGAAGTAGGACACTAGGCAGATCTACGAGAACGAATTGCTCTGAAAAAAGGCCATGTTTGTTGTAGAGTAGTCTTCTGGCTGCGGACAGATCGCTGGGATCTGCTAAAGCAACAACGCAAGAAGCTGTTTCGGAATTAGCAGACCACTCGCACATGTGTGATTCCCACGAACCTCGTAGGTCATTTTTCGTCCTATATTTCATAGCCATTGTGCTCTCGCGCCGGACGACTTCCACGAATGTCACAGAAACTCTTCCTTTGGTGGCATCAAAGCCAACTAATGCCGCCATCATGCCCTCTTGAAGGCAACTGGATTTATAGATGCTCTTCCTTCGGAGGGCTTCGGGACAAGCGAAGCTGATGCGGAAAGCAAGACTGTATTGATCATTGAACTGCGTCTCGACGAAATCAACATTTCGAAACATCGAATACTGAGTGCCTCGGGGTGTCTGCATCCGATCATCGTAGCTCGTGATGTTGAGCTCGGTACCCAAGGAGACCATGCTCTGTATCGCATGATAGCATATGTCTATGATAGGCTCCGTGTTGTCATAGCGTAAGTGACGGAAATGGAGGTCGATCAGTCTCTTCACACCTGGAATTGCGTGACTAGCGTAATCTTTAGCCGGCATGTAGGGTCTGCGTAGGTTCAGGATCTCGTCTGTTGTAGGAAGCACTTTGACATGCGAGATGTCTGCGAAGTCATTATCATGACGGGGACTAGAGGAAAGCTCTCCAGGGCCATCGATCTCAAAGTTAGACTTGTCGTATCTCGGCCGCCGGGCTGCAAGAGAGAGGACGTTGCGCGTAGTGTCTACTGTAGGTCTTTCAGATCCTACGCTCTCAGATTCCACTTGGCATATGGCATGAGTGAAAGGGCAACGTTCCCCATGGCGGCACAGGCCGTCAATATGTTTAGAGCATAAGTCCCGACGAGGCAAGATTGGTAAAGAGGATTTGGTGAGAGCCTCTGCCGCCTGGATGATTGTGAAGCTTTTTCCAGCTGAAGAAAGGTCAGCAACATCCAAAAAGGGCGGCCCCGAGTGCCAGGTATCCGGTACTACCCTGAATGGCACTTGATAGTGTGTCTCAGAGCTGCTTACCTTTCGGGCGGCTCATCATGAGATAAGTAAACGTAGCGCTGATGGTTACGCTGTTGCGTTGCTGTCCGTCGTCGTGACGAACGAGAGGAAACGAGGCACAAATTATTCAGCTCCATTTCTACGCGAACGCTAACAGATAAGATCACGTGGGTGAAGGCGCGTTACTTCAACACAAAGGTGAAGATGCAAACTTCGAAGGAATGCAATAGCACAAATACGAGGTGTTGCATATGAAGTGTCATAAGTCTGGAATCGGCTATTTGGCAGTGGGCCTCCGTGTTTGTGCAGACCATGGTTTCCCTTAGATAGTGCTATGCGCCATCATGCTCGTGACTCCTACAGTGTAAGCCTAGAGTATACTGTTCCTAAGATGCCAGACGAATCAGGAAGCCAGTACTGTGGCCTAGTTCTGGTCGAGAGACAGAAAGGATATTATTACAGCTAGAGGATGTCCTTCATATCCAATCATACAATTTACCACGGCTATCATGAGCCTATGGAAGCGTTTTCGGAAAGTCCTACAAGCGGATGTTATCTTTGCTGCTAGGATCTTAATTCAGATCGGCTGCCTTTTCGTGCTTATCCAGTAGGGAAGTCGCCGGTGATCCCAAGGCTATGGAGCTTCACGTATTACCATATATGTTGATAATGCGGAAAAACTGTGCGAAGCAACAATCAAGCTCGCTTTGAGCTTAGCAGCAAGGGCTGACATGCTATTACATGACGGGTATAGCACAAAAGGGCACTGGGTATCGAGCAGGTGGGCAAAATGCCTAAGATACTAAAAGAAATAAGAAGACAGCGGCTGCAACGTATTCTCCAGCAAAAAGACTCCACTCGCAAACCATTGCCCACACCGAGCGTTGTCGCTACAGACCACCTTCACTGAGCTCAGGCGGCTTGAGCTAGAAGACGAACTCTTCTAGTCAAGGCTTTCTGCCACGGCGAGGCTTTTCTGCGGTACTATTGCTGGAAGCGCTATCAGCAGTCGCTTGGCTAATGGATTTGACAGGTACCCTACTTTTGGCGGCTTGAAATGTCCCCAGCTCCATTCGCTATTGCCTTGCTGCGGCCCTTTTTGACTTTTGGGGATAGCTTGGGGGTTCCATTTCCACCTCCATCCGGGGCAGGCATATCATTTCCACTGGCCTCGGCGGTCTTCTTCTTTCCACGGGCCTTCTTGGGTGGTGGTGCCTCCACACTCGACGCGTCATCCGCATCATCAGCTTCTTTCGTGGCTTTCTTGCGCTTTGAGGGTGCTTTTGCTGTCTTAGCAGTGGGTGCTTCTGCGCCCGAGCCTTCCATTTTGGTCTTTTTGCCCTTTGCCGGCGCTCTGGCTTTTTTCGTAGGGGCAGCTTCGGCGTTAGCAGCTTCCGAATCAATGCCCTCTTCTTTGATCTGTTTGCGCTTCTTCGCAGCTGCCTTAGGCTTCTTCGCCAGAGGCTCTTGAGCATCGCTGGCATCTTCGTCTTTAACTTTCTTAACTCGGCCTCGCTTCTCAGCAACTTCCGAATCATTGCCCTCTTCTTTCATCTGTTTGCGCTTCTTCGCAGCTGCCTGAGGCTTCTTTGCCGGAGGCTCTTGAGCATCGCTGGCATTTTCGTCTTCAGCTTTCTTAATTCGGCCCCTCTTCTTGGCCGCAGGCTTGCTGGGACTCGCGCTGCTCTCGCCATTCTCTGCCTACAGAAAGTCAATACCCTGCTTGCACATACGCGGCAGCGAACATAGAAGGCGGCTGGTGTGGCAGGAATGATTCTCTACTAAATAATTCTTAATATAGAGGAACTTACTTCGTGCTCTTTGGCTGCCTTCTTTGTGGCTGGAGAGCGGAATCCCTTCATTCCTGGTCGGTTCATTTCCACGTCCTATGCGATCTTAAAACAGCAGCAGCAGTGGAACAGTGGGCGGAAAATACCCCATTCCAGTCTTCATCGTCAACGTGGCCTTGTTCCATAGCCCGACGAACTTGCTCCTGCAAGTCTTCTGGAAGTTCTTCGTACCCATCCAGGTACTCAAGATTGTCCTCTATTTTCCCCTTCATATTGGCGATCTGCGCTGGCGTTACACAACCCCTTGTGATCTGTTAGAGACATCTTCAGGAGCAGTGAGGGCAGGGGACTACCAATGTCTCCATTTCCAGGTTTGGTGCTCGAAGATGGTGACCATGGTCCCGTGACGTAGAGTACCTTTGACGCACTTGTCACCTTTATCCTTGCATTCCTTATTGCAACAGGTTGCGCGACTATTCGCCGAAATCTCTGTTCGCGGTCCGGATAAGTGGGTGGATTGTTGAAACAGTCGCACGGAGTATGCAACACTGCAAAAGAAAAATGACAGGATATATTAAGGATGCACTGTGTCGTAGTACGGAGTTGCTAAGAGACTGGGTACTTACCCAGACGGTACGACATGTCCACTTGTTTGCTCTCCACTCGCGTTGGTTTTTTGTAGTATGGATACAAGAAGGTCCCGGGTCAGGAGCTGGCTTCTTTTAATAGCAGTCGATGACTAGACCCGAGCACAGTGCTCAGGCAGACCGAAAAGCCCTGATGGTCTTTCGAATCAATCAGAAGCTTCACCATAATAGATCGTCAAAAAATCGAGACGTTGATGGATGTTCGGGAAACGCGTCAACTTCAGGCACAAGGCGCTAGCCCGATAGAGTAGGATAAATTACTAATAGCGGTAAAGTACCTTCGATGTGTACCCGAACCGTGAGCCCAGGTGTGCACAGGTAAGACGTCTATGAACTTATCATCGAATTGTGTCCAATGCACAAGAATGTTCCGTAAGGCGCTGGCAAATTGCCTTCGCAAGGACAATGGTTCATCATTCGAACTCTCTCCGTAGGCATCACTACCTTTCATACCTGGAAGGTGAACTAATAATTTGCCTCAGATATCATGATCTCATTATTTCAGATACTTTGTGGAGAGCTCGCTTTCTTGGATCAGACGACAACTGCGGAGTAGCATGCATAAGACTGCTTCGCGACTACTGAAGAATGCCTTTTGCCTCAGCCATGGCTCAAATGCAACATTTGCCTCCCGTTCTACAAATATCCTCAATCCTTCCAATCCATACGTTCATTGGAATATCCCTCAGAAGGACCATAACACTTCTTTGGTTACTCCAGAGCTAGCCATAGATCAACAAGGCCACAATGAACCTATCAACAGCACACCAGAGTCACGGGACGCTCTTCTTGGAGCGGTCCGTCCGGGTATCACTTTCAACCATGATAATCCAGAAGCCCGGCTAGCGCTTCTAGATCCTTATCTACCTGATGAGTTACGTACCAGATCGACATACACGACAGAGGCGAATCACAAGTCTCCACCTACGCAACCCATACACACCTTACCCTCCCTTCTTTCAGAATCGCGAAAGACTACCCCGCTGAAGTTGGACCTTTTGAGCTACCTTGGTGCACATGAGGGCAAATGGGATGGTGTTATATGGTTAGTGAAGAGACTGCTGCAGAGGCCTGACGATGATGGCTGCACAAAACAATCACACCCATCGCCATGGGAGCATGAGAAGGTTGGGTCGCAATCGCTGGAAGACATCTGCCGAGGGCCAATCAGATTGGAAGATCAGAATGAATCATATCAGACTGTAAAGAGCCTTGACCAGACCACGAAACAATCATCGCCATCCTTCCTGCATGGTAATCTGGGGGGCCTCGGTCAGATCTGGGCAAGCGTTGCGTCCATGATATTACAAGCAACAGATCTGCCAAAAGATGACCAGACAAGCAAGACAATCATGTCTCATGTTCTAGAGATACTTGCTCATCTCCACCATTCAGATATGTTACCAGGTGCGATCTACAATTTCAGTCATGCCAAGGACCCTTCAGTAATACGAAAACCACCAACGCTATACCTTCTTGCGTACCGAATCATGACAATTCTCTCCGATAGCGCTTGGAAGGCGCACGACGAAGAAGTACGCAGAGAGGCCCAATCCGTTGGAGCCAAAGACTGGTACAAAGGGCACGAGATAACCGGCCCTACCCTTCAGCCACGCGTGAACATGCTGGGGACGGAAGTGTGGCTCGATCTTGTGCTCTGGTGTTGTGTGGAAGGAGGTTTCATTACAGAAGCAGCATGGATTGTGGGGGAGATGGCGAAGAGGAAAGGCGATTTGAAGTGGAGTGCGATTGACTGGAGTTCTCTCCGTAATCTATCGGAGCCAAAACTCAATTGGAGTGCCAGGGTCGAGCTTGAAATAGCACGTTCGCGCATGAATCAGATCGCGAGTGGAATTGGCATTGCAGGCCAGAGTGGGTCGCCTCCCTATGTCGAAATGGGTCATCGCACTGTCAGCCAGGAAGTCATACTTGCGCTCATGGATGCTCTTAGCAACACTATTAGCCCATTATCCGTAGGCTATAGTCCAACAATGATCGTGCGTTCTCTTGGCGCTTGTCGGTCCATTTTGGGTCGAAGCTCGTTGGGTCTGGAAGAAACCATGTTGGACAGAAGCGTTCTGAGTATAGTCGAGTCCGGCATGACCGACCCACAGAGCACACCAGGGGCACTGCAACGCATTCTTGAAATGGCGCCTTCTTATCGAACAAAGCCCAAAACGGCGGATTCTGCATTTCAGCCATACAGTGCTGAATTCTCAGCTGCATGCATTGGTCTCCTACATATGACTCTATACCATTTTGCGGTGCAGCATAACCTGCAGGGTGCATTGCAGTCCTTCGTCAAGGTGCAAAGTCTCGTGGACGCCCTCCGCAGGAGGTGCCTTTACGAGTTTGCTGAGACACTTAGACGAGGAGAACGAGAGGACGGTCACGGTAACGCGCTCGCTAGTGAAAGCATTAAGAATCTGATTCCAGGCGTATATTCACAAATACCAGTCTATATCTTGGCTTCCCTACTAAGACTCATCACTGAAACTGGCCAGTATGAGCTTGGCGAATGGCTCCTCTACAGTGACGAAGTCGACTGTCCACTGATACCTCAATCGTTATATGCAGAAGAAGCTTTGCAGCCAGCTCTTCTTCGCTTCGCTGAAGCCACGGCAAACGGCGAGCTCTTCGCCAAAGTGAGTGCGAAGCTAAAAGCACCGTTAAGTCCAGAGATTCTGAGGACTCTTTTGCAATGTCAAATAACGCTAGGCAAATGGGAGGCAGCCGAAGAAATCTTCAGGCATTTTGAAAGTGACACAGACATGGGATTGACAGCACAGGATATAATGTCGGTGGCCAGGGCTATCCTACGACTAGACAAAACTATAACTGAAAAGGTCACTAACAGAGAATTATATGTTCAGTCCCACTCCCTTGATCGAGCTTGCAATCTTCTCCGGGATATTTTACATGGAGAATACAACCAATTTCGCGATCCCTCCTCGCTCAGGGATTATTCTGACGTTCGCCTGTTGACCCAGACAGGCCGCATCCTACACTCAGTCCCTGGCAGCTTGGCTCAAATCCCTCTTTGCACGTTCGGCGATGTCGGCCGTGCAAATGCTCTCAGGCACATCCCGACAGAAGCTTTCAATATCCTTCTCGAGGGCGTGGTCGAGGCCCACGGGAGTCTAGAGGGTCACAAGATGTGGAAGCTCTGGTGTCTTCCTGCAGGGGAGAACAAGGAACACGCTCCAGCTGCACATTCTCAATTTGACAATCGAGAACTAGTCGTGCGCCCTTCATTGCAGACTTTGCGCATAATTATGCGCCCGATGGTCAAAGCAGGAGTGGTTGGCAACCAACAAGAGGCTAGGCTCGTGGAATGGGCGATGGTCATGTGCGAGCGCTTTGGTTTGACGGCCAAAGAAACTAGTCACGAGTTGCCAGGCTTGTCTTCCCAAGCTAGAGAAGCCTTATAAGGTGAAAAAGCTTAGAGGAAACTCGTTGATCGATCTCGAGGGGCTGGATCACATCCTGTACATAGTCACCACACTGCTTGTGGACGGTCCAGCAACTACATACACATCCTATCATACCTTAAACACGATCCTAGATCTAAGCAGGTCAATAGCACAGCAACGTCTCAACGTCTTTACCCTGGGCTACCCCATTGCTAAGCAGGAAGCAATATCAACCACGAGTCGGCCCCCTCAGCAACAAGCACCTATGGGAGAATTGAAATTGGCATAGGAGCCCTGAGTCAGCGTAGTTGCCGTCCTTAATTGATAGGTAAGGCTCAAGATCTACGCGGCAAAGGGATTCATAAAGTAGTGCACTTGTTGAACCGCCTCAGATAACGAACGCCTACTTTTCCTTCGAGATACAAGAGCTCTTAAAGGAGAGGCACATGAATGTCTGGCCAGAAATCCGGTTTGGATGACCCTATGAATCCAAGCGATCCAGGAGACCTGGGTATCACAGCAGAGTCCGTAGAAAGGGAACCAGACGGGAAACTTCATCTAGCAGTCCTGGGGCTGTGTACTACTACTCGGTAAAGCAGACGTTCTTCTAGCGGAAAGAATAGGAGATGGCATCGAACGAAATCCTTTGATATCTGGTCAACCACTCGCACACCGGATTTTGCCTAGCTATTCGAAGGTATGCGCAAGGCAAACCAACCGAATTTCATTGATATGGTCGTCAAATAAGAATCACCGCAGTTTTCCTCGCTGTACACGAGACCCAAAAATACAGCAACAAGCACTTGAAGAGAGGCACAAAGGGAAGAGAGGGGCCAGTATACGCGACGCTGGCCACAAGTCAACTCACCGTAATCGCCCAAGCCTCGCAACAGTTTGATGACTATATCAATTCATTTGGCCCGACGCTTTCCGAATGGGCGGTGTTGAATGCCAACAAGAATGACGCATTCAAGCACGTTAGCATCGTCCTAACAACGACAGCCTAGGGGAGGTATATCAGCTGCCTACTCCGATGAGCCCTCAAAAAGGCCGCTGAGAAGATCGGGAGGTCTACGAACCAAGGCAGCACAGAATCCCGCTACTAGAAAGCCTTAAAGCAATCCGCGATTCATACCAAGATACCTACACGATCGAAAAGTTCTCGCAGATGCAAATAACTATGCAGCGGCATGTACCTTCGCGGACCCAGCCCCAGCGAGTGCACAATGTGCACCAACCCAGAGCCAGACAAGGTTTTCCAAGCCGTTATCCTACCCTTGATACATCAGGTACAATGCAGCGCCAATATGATTAGCTCGTGCGGAATCGATCAGGCCTTATCAACAGCAGAAAGCAGATCCAATGGTAGGTAAGCGGAGTAGGAGAGCCAGGCTTGTTCAGCGCCTGTCAACAAGGGCAATCCTACCGACGCGAACCATCTCAAATCTGAAACGCTTTTGAAGACGGATACTCCGAGGCAGCGCTCGATCGGGATGACGAAGCGGCAGAGTGAAAACGGATGGATCTATAAAACATCCGTCACGTACAGACACAAAAATAGGACCGCCATCATGCGCAATTTTACACACTATGTAGATTGCGTTTCTCGTCTACTTCTCCAGCTTGATCTCCAAGTCTTCTGATACAGTGAAAAATCGAATTGACGATGTTACGCAGGTAGCCTACCGTGTCGCTATCATATTCCCAATCGCGTCCTTCAACTCTCCACAGCTACTCACAAAACCCCAAGTTCTGGCACAATTGAACTCAATAGACTCCTTAGCAAAGCCAGGGCTCGTTGTCCCGCATGCATCGGTCAGCATCACACAATCCCAGCCCTTCATAAAAGCATCTTGCAGTGTGCCTCCTACGCACTGGTCTGTATTCACACCCGAGAAGAAGAGAGTCCTGATTCCTTCCTTTTCTAGAAATTGTTGTAAGGGCGTCGTTGGCCCCCAAAGACCCGACATCCTATTCTTGTGTATCCATACATCTGGCCTCATGTCCAGTCTCAATCCCTCTTTATACGCAGTGTCCAGCTCCGGCGTCAATGCCGCGTTCCATGTGTCCCTCATGAGCAGTCTCCCCGCCTCGACCACCATCCCGTCCTCCAACTTCACAGGTCCAATCTCGCTTCCCAATCCTTTGTATATCCTTTTTGGCTTCCCATTTTCGGTCATGTCTTCCGGCTTTGACTCCCCTCCCTTGTTGGCCATATAATGCTCCGCCGCTGCCTGGTTTACGCCATGCGGATCTAGAGCCGGTAAAGCCTTCTCCTCCGCTTCTTTCTCCAGTGCTGCCTCAAAACCGAAAGCGCGGCGTGTGCTGGGCGGCATTGCGGCGATCTCCTTATCTGTAAGGCCCCAATTCAGCCATAAGATGCGTATACCTGCTCTCCGGGCTGCAGGGATAGCGTCGTTGAGAAGAGCCTTAGCGGCGAGGTTTCCAGCGCCGGTAGGAGATCGGCCAAGGGAGGGTGAAAGGAAGAAGTTCTGCATGTCAATAATCACGATAGCAGCCTTGAAGGGGTTGATGAGGATGGGTGTGGTGGTTGTAGAGAGTTTGAATGACGAGGCGGGTGAGGGAATTGGGTACTCCGGAGGCGATGGACGTGTGAGGTCGAAGGTTGGGGGCGAGGATGACCAAAGCCAGTAGTTTGGAGGACGGCCGATGAGCGCGCGGGCTTTGGAGGGCTGGACAGTGCCATCCTCTTCGTGGTTCTCCGTTTTGAATGGGTTCATCTTGGGGCCTGGGTGGCGTCCACCGCTCTGTCGTACGGCGGGGGAACTCGACAGCCTTCGGGCTCTGTGAAGCGATACATAAAAGAAGGTTGAAAGGAGAGCAAGAACTAAAACAGAGATAAACGGCTTGAAAGATACATCAAAGAGAGGAGAGATCTGCTACCCCGCAGCCTGATAAGGAGCTTGTACCTTCGCTGCCATGATAGGCAGGTCACCACGAGAGCACAAGGATTATGCCTCTCCAGAGCGTATTTTGGTTAATAGTATCTCAAAGATAGCACATCCTCTGGTCATGGACGTGACTATACCATTCAAATTCCCAATAGCCATTCTGTTCATCTAAGAGTTGCCAGCCCAGGCAGTATTTGACACCCACATTTTCCTGTCTGAATAGCCCATTGATAAAACGAGACAGCCCGAGCTGATGGCAGCGGTTTAGGCATTGGTGGTAGGAGCGGAAAGACGATCATGGCATAAACAGGATGGCTTGAGACAGAGGTGAGCAAGAAAAGAGATTAGAGAAGCCCACAGTACCACCAGGTGCCGGCAAAAGTCATGCCCGACTTTAGGCGACCCCACCCAATTTTATGGGATACTGGGTCACGAAGCAACGTTTTTACGCATTGACACTGGGCCATTCTTAGGTATTTCCTATGGTATTTGCTAACTAAATTTGGGGGAACAGATCTTATCAAAGATCAGTTTTAACAAGTCTTTCTCCGTTTTTAGCTATGCGTTTGCAGCGCATAGACATCTTGTCAAAGCGTCTTCATTGTACTTATTTCGCATCTGCTTTGAATTACGTGGTGTTGTTAATAGCAATTGTGATTGACGCTTGCTTGTTTGCTTGTTTTTTTGAGGCGTTAATGGAGCCATAGATGCGATAAAGAGGTGTGTAGTTTAGGTGGTAGGTGGTAGGTGGTGGAGGTGACTACATGTAGATTTGTTAGGGGTGGTGGGGTCGCCTAAAATTGGGCATGACTTTTGCCGGCACCTGGTGGTACAGGGATCCAAAAGACCAACCACGTGAGCGCCAAGACGATCTCCCGCTACCCCACAAGGTGATCTTCATAATTTATTTGGACGCACAACGACGCAATTAACATCCAGCGATTTCTCCCGTCCTGTCAAAGCCATTTCTTTCGTTCCAGCAGCGCCTATACAGAACCACTTCAAGCAATCCAGGAAGTGGCCCCATACATCCTACCTCCAGGGTTCCTGTATACACCGTCTTGAACATATCTACCGCACCAATCGTGCCGAATCACGCTTAAAGCGATAATCCGAAGACAGCACCATGCCAATCTCTCAAGCAAAGGTCAAACAGGTACTATCAGGAGACACGCTCGTTCTTGCGAGCCTGAACAATCCTAGTCAGGAACGGACTTTGAGTCTTGCTTTTGTGAGCGCACCTCGCCTGCGGCGGGAGGGCGATGAGGTGAGTGGTTCAGGGATGCGTCCAATTACCCCTTGAGATCCCGATGGTCGATAAGGGATCATAGCTTTGCTTTAAGGATACGATGATGATATGGAGCGCCTCTTGAGATTGTTCAGACCCGATGCCATACCCTTCTCTTCGCGTACGAAGGCTGATACCTACAGTTGTAGCCATTCGCATTTCAATCAAGGGACTTCGTCAGGCGTATGACCGTTGGGAAAGTGGTCCAATTCAAGGTCTTGTACACGATCCCAACGGGCGCAAAACGCGAGTACGGTACCGTCATATTGCAGGGTGGAGAGTCATTACCCGAAGCAGCGGTCGCCAATGGCTGGGTTAAACTCAGAGACGATGCTGGCCGCAAAGATGAGTCAGAAGAATCGAGGATTCTATTGGAAAAGCTCGAACTGCAAGAAGCGAAAGCCAAACATGACTCGAAAGGTGTCTGGGGATCCGAAGATGGCAAAATAGAAAACATATACGAGATACCCGGCGCCAAAAGCTTTGTAGAGGAATGGCATGACAAACCTTTAGACGCCATTGTTGAGCGGGTACTTACAGGAGACCGCATGATCTTGCGCCTATTTCTCTCGCAGACAAAGCATGTGCAAACCTTGGTCTTAATTGCTGGCATACGTGCACCAAGCACGAAGAGGACCAATCCTACAGATGGTAAAGAGCAACCTGCCGAGCCTTTCGGTGCAGAGTCCCATCAATTCGTGGACACGAGGCTATTGCAGCGAAATGTGGTCGTCAACGTGCTTGGCGTCAGCCCTCAGGGCACATTAGTGGCCGAAGTTAAGCATCCAATGGGCAGTATTGCTGAATTCCTGCTCAAAGCTGGACTAGCACGTTGCACAGACTTCCACTCAACCATGCTTGGTAGTCGAATGACATCCCTGCGGCGGTGCGAGAAGCAAGCGAAGGACAGTAAACAGGGTGTTTTCCAAGGCGTCACAAGCACAAAGCCGTCAGCATCAGCCGATCAGGATGCCACCATCACCCGCATCCAGACCGCTGATACTATATACTTTCGATCCAAATCAGGTGAAGAAAAGCGTGCTAGTCTCAGCAGTATCAGGCAACCGAAACCTACCGACCCAAAGCAATCGGCCTTCCAAGCTGACGCCAAGGAATTCCTGAGGAAGAAGCTGATCGGCAAGCATGTCATGCTGACGGTTGATGGCAAGAAGGCGGCATCAGAGGGCTACGAGGAGCGAGAGGTCGTCACTGTCACCATCAACAATAAAAATGCCGCCATGATACTTGTCGAAGCGGGCTATGCCTCCGTGATAAGGCATCGAAGAGATGACGGTACGTCCCCTTCTTAAACATGGCATATGGCTTTTAGATTGATTGCTTCGTAGAGGATCGCAGCCCATATTATGATGAGCTTTTAGCTGCAGAAGAAACTGCCCAAAAAGACCAAAGGGGCATGTGGTCGCTCGAGCCGCCCGCTGCAAAAACGTACCAGGACTACTCTGAAAACCTACAGAAGGCAAAGATACAAGCATCTGTCCTACAACGACAGAAGAAGGTCCCCGCAGTAGTAGACTACGTCAAATCCGGCTCACGTTTCACAATCCTCATTCCAAGGGAGAACGCCAAGTTGACTTTTGTGTTATCCGGCATTCGCGCCCCACGCTCAGCTCGGAATCCGAATGAGAAATCCGAACCCTTTGGCCAAGAGGCTCACGACTTCGCCAATCGGCGATGTATGCAGCGGGATGTCGAAATCGATGTCGAGAATACTGATAAAGTTGGTGGCTTCATCGGCACACTCTACGTCAATCGCGAGAACTTCGCTAAGCTACTACTCGAAGAGGGATATGCTAGCGTGCATGCCTATTCGGCTGAACAGACGAGCAATGCCAACGAACTCTTCGCGGCCGAGAAAAAAGCTAAAGACGAGCGTAAGGGCATATGGAAGGATTACGATCCGAGTGCGGAAGAAGGGTCGGACGCCGCTGCCGAAGAGCCTGCTACGAATGGTACCGCAACGAACGGCAACATTGCTCAAAAGAAAGACTACCGCGATGTCCTCATCAGCCATGTCGAGCCTACAGGGCGCTTGAAACTTCAGATGATAGGCCCCGGCACGGCCAATCTCACCACACTCATGTCTTCCTTCAAGAAGTTCCATGCAACATCATCCAACTCTGCCGCCTTACCTGGACCGCCGAAAGCAGGCGAAATTGTAGCAGCAAGATTTTCCGCAGACGGCGAATGGTACCGCGGACGTATACGGCGCAATGACCGCGATGCGAAACGTGCGGACGTCCTGTTCATCGACTATGGGAACAGCGAAACCCTGCCTTGGTCATCCCTCCGCCCTTTAAACCAGTCCCAATTTTCGACCCAGACCCTGAAGCCCCAAGCTGTCGATGCTGCATTATCCTTCCTGCAATTTCCATCGAGCTCGGAGTATCTGGAGGATGCCGTTGAATTCATCAGCCGAACAATGTCGGATAAGCAGCTTGTCGCTTCAGTGAATTCTACAGATAAAGATGGATCACTGTGGATCACTCTCTTCGACCCTAACAGTGATGCCGGAGAAGACGAGAGCCTCAACAAGGAGATTGTGGCTGAAGGATGTGCTATGGTGGCACGAAAATTGAGAACTTGGGAGGTAGGGCGAGCAAAGGTGCTGGAGGGTATGAGGTCGAAGGAGGCCGAAGCGAAAGCAGAGAGGCGTGGCATGTGGGAGTACGGTGATCTGACAGAAGACTAGATACACCTATAATTCTCAAGTCCAGGGTGGTGCCGAAACGCATTAAAGCAATGGACTTCCTGGTGATTTACCCCTTTACGTACCTTACCTTAAGAAGGAATCTATCACGTGACTCAGTATCCGAGTGGAATCGCCCGGTTGGTTCTGCTTGACTCCCTCACTTCATGTTCGACCATATAATGAGATCGTGACGGCAGCTCTTACAAGCTTCCGTGGCTATGGCCAGCCTAGAAGTATATGTAGTCACGTTCAATTGCGCGCGTGAGCTTGTCAGTCCAGATGTGTTCGCCCAACACTTTTTCAATGGCCTGGGAGGACCCAAAGCCCCCGACATCCTCATCGTCTCCCTTCAGGAAATCGCTCCTATCGCATACTCATTCCTCGGAGGGTCTTATCTCGAGCCCTACTTCGAGAGAATCAGAGCTACCGTCAATACCGCAGCACGTTCGTTTGACGGTGCCAGCTACATCAATATCATCACTAGAAATCTAGGGATGACAGCGATTATGGCTTTCGTGCTTCAGGATCAGACACAGAACATCGACTGGATAGAAACAGCGGGAGTGGGCGTAGGTTTGCATGGGATGGGCAACAAGGGAGCGGTGGGTCTGACATTCGGTCATGTCGCGCAAGAGCAGGAGACAAAGCTGTGTTTTGTTGCTGCGCATCTAGCACCAATGGAGGACGCAGTCGAAAGGAGGAACGAGGACTGGAAAAACCTCGTACGGGGCTTGGTCTTCACGCCATTAAGAGGGACTGCCGTTCGTACATCAACTAGAAAGCACGGCCGAGAAGAGGTCGACGAAGACAGCGCTCCACTACTACCTGGATCACCGGACAACTCCACTGCTCCGACGACTGGTATCTATGCACCAACTTCTCACCTAGTTCTCGCTGGCGATCTCAACTACCGCACGTCAAAGATCAAGCCGTCACCTATTGATTATCAGGTGTTCCCGCAGCCAACTCAAGATACTACGGACTCACGCCATTACTCGAACCTATTGAAAGAGGATCAGTTATCGCGCGAGATAAAGGCACAGAGGACCTGTCATGGACTTTACGAAGTGCCCATTGACTTCCCACCGACATACAAGTACTCGGACAAGGCGCGGGCTGTTGCAAAGGTCAATGGGGATAATCAGTGGCAATGGGCCCGTCATCGCTGGCCAAGCTGGTGTGACCGCATCTTGTACCTGGGGCTTCCGTCCCGCCTGAAAGCTCAAGACCGTAGGCTCCAGATCCAGACCCATAGGTATACAGCCCTTCCGCTTATGTCCACATCGGATCATCGTCCTGTTGCACTGTCTCTCTCAATCCCGCTCCGGGCTGTTCCCCTCCCAGATTCCGAAGTCGATGCGGACGACGTGAGGCTCAACCCACCGTTTAGCATTGATCCTCTATGGAGGCAAAAGCGAGCAATGGCCAGACGAAAGGAATTGGTTGTCGGAGCGGGCGCCTTTCTCAGTCTTACCTGGGAAGGAAGAATCGTATTGCTTGCTACCATTGTCAGCATAGTCGGCGGATGGTGGGTCATCGCAAGCCTGCTATAGGATTGATACTTTTCTTTGGCTTCAACGGAACACTTCTGATCGCGATTTTGCATGAGTCCTGCTATTCCGGGAGCGAAAGGAGCCTGAGGCTCCTAGATGGATCGGACTTACTGGCGCCGTCCTTCAACATGATGCTATGGATGCACTGAATTCATAATAGAGAGGGTGCGCATGGAGCTCTCTTGCAAAGATGATACTCCCGCTGAAGGTTTGATATGGATCACTTGATCGTTCTCCCTCCGCTTCACACTCTATACAAGCACTGTCACGGTCGCATAATGCTCCGCGAGCGGGCGCTCCGATGAATTACTGTTCTTTACGAAGCTGGGGACGAGGGGCGATATGGTTCCATGATGAAGCGTACGCGCGTTCATTGGAACATGCGTATCACGATGAATCTCGGCCGGCAACGAATAAATAGCATACGGGATCGAGCTAAAACATCTTATCTATTCGTGACGAATTCTGTTGTGCGCCTCGGACTGGATGGCTGTGCTATGCGACGGGCTGTCTAATGGCGTCACAGAAGCAAAACATTGTCCAACACCCTTCCAACAGTAAGGCCTCACAACCCAAACTCGAAACATATTGCCACGAATCCACAAACAGCATCGCCTCATCCCGCGACGATATGCACACCTCTACTAGCATCATGCTGGTCTGCATACTACATACTACAGCCACTGATTCTTGTGCACCGTGTCTCTTGTTGGCTTTGGGTGCGCAAGTCGCACCGAAACCAAGCATTCGGATCAATGCCAACGTTTCGAAACCGATTCGTGATTCGGCTGTGCCCTCCTCAAACCCTCGCGGCCCGTTGCATGGTCACTCAATGGCATGCTCCTTCCTGGGTCTTCCATGTGGACGAACAGGCCGACCTGAGTCTACACAGTATCAGGCCCTGAGTATATATGTCCCAATGTATGCCTCACTTTCCATATCCTCATACTGCCTCTCAAAAAACATTTCCTACTTCTGTGTTTCTTTTTGAACTTTCCTATTTTTGCTATTTTGTACATATGATGGAAACCTCCTACACCTCCTTCCCAGCCTTCAAACCTACTCGCCGCACCTCAATCGCCCAGTCCGTCAAGAATTCTTTCTCCGCTACCCTTCCCACTTATCTTGTGCCGGCACAATCCAATTCCTCCCAACCCTCCGCGAAGCCCTACGGCAGTCACCGCCATCACCAAAGCCGCTAATTGAAATGTTCTACTTGTGCGTCAACCACTCCTGCAGCTGCAGAGGGCGGACCAGCGACCCTGGAGGTCGTTGCCGCGACTGCGCAACCCCCCGCCTGCAGCACCGCCGCTCGAATTGCAAGTTGCGACCATATGCACAGGCGACAACATCACTATTGCTCGAGGATGAGCAAGCCATAGAAGAGACGCCTGCGTCACCAATATCTGCTTCTCCATCAAGGACATCCTCCTCTTCCTCGTCTATCTCCTCTACTCCATCGACTTCATCCTCATCGCTTCATCTCCACGGTATATCGAAACACATCCGGAGACCTCGCCTACCCTCTTTCAGACACTGATTCTCTTCAAGACGCTAGACGTGTACATATAAAGGGAACACGGCGTATATCGGGACTATAATCACGGGTCTCACGACATGGATATGGCGTACCAACGGTCTTTGCGCTCTGGAGATACCCTCATTTATGATCAGATCGGTATTGGGAGAGGCTACTGGCGCTAGAGGCATTTCAATTAATCTTCGATATGGATACTGGATGTAAAGAAGTGTCCTGGAACCGCTGCAAAGCCGTTCACTGCAGGACATTGGAACGGCATTTACAATGTAAGGCTTAGAGGCAAAGGCCTAACGAAGTCCATCACATCCATCCAACTAGCAAACTTTATATCATACAGCTACTACCTGCCACCACCCTTCACAAGCACCCCTTTACTCCACACATTCGTAACTCCCTTCTCCAATCCTTCATACCCAAGCCATCACATGCCCTGCCTAGACATCCCAATCTCCCCTTGAGCTACCATATTGAAGGGGGGGGCGG
>JAABUO010000823.1_pt1 | contig 48412 bp, 50 predicted proteins | sample 5559291 | NCBI WGS metagenome assembly JAABUO01 (sample SAMN10711878, study PRJNA513372) | rock metagenome | isolation source: Antarctica rocks | place: Antarctica: Victoria Land, Finger Mt sud
AGAATTATTCTTGAAAACATGCTTGATCTTGAAAAAATCAATGTTATGATCATTTAACTTGACAGCAAAGTGAGTAATGCTGAGACTGCAAACATTCAGTCAGACTTCATCTTCAACGAAGTATTTAAAACAAGAACGACGAAAAAGATTGATATTGAATTCATAAATGATCTGAGTTATAAGCATCTCATCACATAAATGCTCAGTTAGTTTCTTCATCTTCTTGATGAACTCTTTGACATTGATTAACTTGTTTCAAGCTTGAGACGTAAAATTCTTAAGCAAAGACTCAAAAAACTTGAAGTTTAAACGTGAATTCTGACTTGAATTGATCAAGAATAGTGATGTTAAAGTGATTAATAATGATGTGTTATTGACAATGAATTCAACTTCAGAAAGTCACTTAGTTCAATCATTCTACATGTAGTTGATGAAGACTCAAAGATAATGCTTCATGATAGCATTGACTTTCTTGATTTGATCATTGATCTCAGAATGATACGTTGTTGATAACTTTACATTTATCTTCAGCATTTTACACATATGCTTTCAGACATTGAAGATAAATTGTGTGTCTCGATCAGATATAAAGAACTCAAGTAAATCATGATGTTTTCAAACATGAGCATAAAAGCAGTTAATAACTTTTTCAACTTTCATAAAAGTAGTGAGAATTAAATGTCTCATTTTAATAAAATGATCAATGAAGATTAAAATATATTTATATGTGATATTCATGAAGATACTGAGCGATAAAGAATTTACATAGTTCATGAAGATATCACATCAACAACGTTCAAAAACTGAAAAAGAACACAATCATTCTTAAGTTTATTGTCTAGAGAGCTTGAAACATGTGCACACATGATAGTTTCATACAAAGCATTGAACATACTTATAAATGTTTAATCATCAGTAGACTTAACTGATCAGTTCATAGCTTTTTGCTCTTTCTGAGTGATCATTGATGACATTATCATGAGCGAGCTGAATGATACAAAGACATAGTTTATTTAAGTTGAGCATGTACTTTCTTTCTTGAAAGTACAGATGATTCTTATATTCTTTATACTTAACTAAAAAGATCTTGTTGTGATGTTGTGCTTCATTACAAAGCACTTTAATTATCTAAGCTGCGAATTTATCATTGATTTCAATTTACTTTTACAATGTCTGAGTAAAAGTATCAACAAAATCTTCATCAAGATTCAGAATGTCTTGATCTAGCTGAGACTTGATGTTTTCAACGTTGAATTCTTTGATTTTTAAATTCATGAAAGTTAAAATTTGCAAAGATGCTGAAGTAATTGAAAACAAATATAATTGAATTGAATCTAAAGCAATGATTTGTGACTGAAGCTTCATGACTTTGATGTTGAGAACATTAAAGATGAGATTTTCAACAATATTAAAATCTAAAACATAAGTTTTTAAAATTGTCTGATGTTGATATTGATGTCAAGAATCGAATGTATTTTTCTCTTTAAAAAGATTTTCTGAGCGACGTGTTAAAACATTCAACTTATTATTGATCTTGTCAAAACAATAAGCGATGTAATAGTTAAATTTAAACAGAAACTCACTTTAACAAGCTTGATGATGATTCAACTGCTTAATTGACATGAAATACTTAAGATTTTTATGATTTATGATCATCTTAACAGAATAAATAGAGTCTTCAAACTCTGATCATCATTTCTTGAAAGCGCAAACAATGATCATTAGTTCTTTATCGTAAATCTCGTAGTTATACTCGACTGAGTTATGCTTTTTTGAAAAGTAAGCGACTAAATGAAGAATCTCATTCTCATCATATTGAAAAAGAATGTCTTTGAACATATAGTTCAAAGCATTGATTTCTATCACAATCTTGTGATCTGAATTATAATGATGAAGAATAATCTTGAAAGTGAAGATTTTTTTAAGAATGTTGAATGCAATCTGACATTTCTGAAATCAGACAAAGAATACATCTTTTCTGATGAGACGAGTGAGCGAGATAACTATTTTACTATAATCATAAATGAATTTTCTATAGAAGTTCGTGAAATTTAGAAAAATTTGAATGTCTTTAACGTTAATCAAGATTAGTCAATTGACAATGATGTTTATCTTAGAAGAATTCATCTTAATCTCTTCAATGATGATTATCAATTCTAAATATGAGACTTAAGTGACGTGAAACTTGCATTTGATTATATTCATCTGAAGATTTGCTTCTTGCAGCTTTCGCAGAATGAGCTTGACATAAATCTCATGCTTGAGTTCATTATCAAAATAGATCAAGATGTCATTCAGATAAGTTGTATAAAACTTATTTAGATGTTCATGAAAAGTATTGTTGATGTACTTCTGAAATGAGACAGACTCATTACATAAATTAAAAAGCATGACTAGATATTTGAATAATTCAAATTGAGTGCAAAAGATAATGAAAACTTCATTTTCTTCTTTGATTCAAAGTTGATTGAATGCAGAGATGATATTCAGCTTGATAAAGATTTTAGCTCAACTTAAATGATTTAGCGTTTCTGAGATCAGAGACAAAGAATATTGATTCTTGACTGTGATAGCATTCAGATCTCGATAGTTCATGCAGAAGCAAAGTTCTTCTTCAAGTTTCTTGATGAAGAGAACAGAAGTAATCATCTGAAAGTGACTGACTTGAATGAAATCTTTGCTCAGATTCTCATTCAGATAACGACGAAGTTCTAGAATTTCATCACAACTTATATCATACAAAGCAAAGATTGAGAATTGAGCATCTTTTTTAAGATGTATGACATGATCATGAGCTTAATGTAAAGACAAGATATCAACGTTCTTCTTGAAGAAAATGTTTAAAAACTTGAAATATTTGAATGATAAAATTGTAACTGAATCAACATTTTTACTTTGTTAATAAACTTCAAGATCTTCTTGTGTCGTGAATACAGTCAAATGAAATTTCTTTTTCATTTGATGAAGATTCAAATGATGATTCTTATCATATGTATTGTCTTGAAAGTGAGATGAAAACTGAGCAAGAGTTGAACTGTTCTTTGAACAGATAATCAAAGTCGTGTGACGCGATTTTGACTCATTAGAGTTTAAACTAGAAGACGAGATTAACTCAAGATTTAAGAAGACATTGATTTTCTTTAAAATGATGCTAAACACTTCAATGTTCTTGACATGAGCAGCATGATCAAAGCTTCAAACTTTTAACTTAATTATGTCAAGTTGTATAAAAGATTGATTGAATTGATTTGCTTAAAAAATAATAAAAGTTAAAAAGAAAAAAGAATTTTGACACTTGATTTTTAATGAGTATTCTTTTTGAATAACTTGAAGAATACAATTAAAAGCTTCTTGTTTCAGATGAGAGACAAGATTGAATGAGATTTATTCTTTGTGAACAAGCTAAGTATTAATTAACTTCTTGCAAGTAAATAAAAGATTATATTACTTCTTGTGAGCAGATGAGAAATTGAATTACTTCTTGCAAGTGAATTGAGAACTGAATTGCTTCTTATGAGCGAACTGAAAACTGAGTTACTTCTTTCAAGTGAATGAAAGACTGAGTTACTTCTTTCAAGTGAATTGAAAAATGAGTTACTTCTTTCAAGTGAATTGAAAAATGAGTTACTTCTTTCAAGTGAATGAGAAACTAAATAGACTGATCGCGTCAAGTTGAGTACTCAAGTTCGAGTCGAGTACTCGACTTGAAAAGTGTCGAGTCGAATTGAAATTTTTTTGAAAAAGTGTCGAGTTGAGTTGAGAAGTTGAACTCAAGCACTCGAGTTGAATTGAGAAGCTTGATTCGATAACTCGACTCGAAAACTCGACTCAATTCAACAAGATATTAGATAAATGTAAATAGCTTGATTGAACAGTCTTCATGATTTTCTTCATGACTTTCTACCATGTTTCCCCGTCATGACTCTCTATCAAAGTCAAACAATCTTCATGTTTTCTCGTCATGATTCTCTATCAAACGATCTTCATGTTTCTCTCTATGTTTCTCTTTATGATTCTCTATCAAACGATCTTCATGTTTCTCTTTATGTTTCTCTTTATGTTTCTCTATCAAACGATCTTCATGTTTTTTCTTCATGACTCTCTACGACTCTATCAAAAAGATAATGCAAAAAGATAATGCAAAAGTCGGAAAAATTTCTATATTTAGCTCTCTTGACGTCAAGCTCGAATTCTTGGCGAGTCGAATCAAATTGACTCAATTTTCAGTCGAATCAAGTCGCGTCAAGTTGAAAATATGAGCAATTTGACTCGATCTCGATTCGAGTTCAAAATGTCAATTTGAAACTTGATTTGACAATCAGTCTAAAACTAAATTACTTTTTGCAAGTAAACTGAATGTTGAATTACTTCTTATGAATGATCTGTAGATTGAATTGCTTCTTGTGAGCAATCTGTAAACTGAATTACTTCTTGTGAATGATTCATGAACTGAGTTGTTTCTTGTGAGTGAATTGAGAGTGAGATTGAGAAGAAGTTACTTCGTTAACTTTGAACGAGAAATTTTCTTCTTGTTGATTAAGATCATAAATCTTGATGAGAAATGAGTAACAATGATTAAGACAGAAGAAGAAAAACAAAATAAGAATATTGTGTTCAAAATTGACATTAATGACGTGATGATGAAGTCATGATAAAGTCATGATGATGAGATATTGACTTAATTCAATAACATAAAAGAATAGTTTTTCAATGTGTTCATCAAGAATCATTGTGATTTCAACAATATAAATAATGTCATTGATTAAAGCGACTTGATCATCAAATTCTTGAAGTCTGCAAGAGTAAGTTAATTGATGCAAGAAAAGATGATGTTGTTGCGTGAAGAATTTATTCATAAAGACATAAGTGAAAACTTCACTATCAATCAAAGTGAGAGCAAGAACTTTAGATTGAGCTTGACGTAAAATACAGAATACTATCATGTGACTATCTTTGAATGTCAAATTGAATTCAAAGAGTTTCAAGACAGATTTAGCAGAGAACTTTCTATATGATTGAAGTGAGAGTGAGAAGATTGAGACTAGTAGACAAGATGATATGTATACAGATTTCTGAGCGTGACTTAGCTTAAAGACTAAACTTTTCTTGCAAGCAGCGAGACTTCTTCATTTATACTGATGATATCACTGTCGTAAATGTTCATGATATGCAAAGTGAAGAACTTCTTATTTGAGCATTCTTTAGTGATTTTGCTTAAATGTTGCAACTTGCAGTAGTAGCACAGCTTTCACTTGTTGCAGATTTTCTTGATCTCAAAAATGATCAGAGTCTTATCTTGAATGATGACAATGATGAGGTTGAAAACAGAAAACAGTACTGTTATTCTGATTAGTAATCTTCGCATTTATTCAACGTTAGTGAATGAGTATTTATTCTTCGCTCACTTCTTTTCTTCATTCATATGCTTTATTTACTACATAGTTCAGTCAATATATCTGCATGTTTATCTGCTTTCTTGTTCTTGTATATCAAGAGATTATGAGTTCAAGTTAGCACTATTATCACTATCACAAAAAATAACAAAGAACAGAAGCATCGAACTCACTGTCATCAAAATCAATGAATTTTTTCTCTATTGATCTTCATTCTCTTCATATCTCAATCATTATACAACAATGAAAGATTTGAATAATTATTGATTTTCTAAGCTAAAGAAAAGCGAGAATTACGAGTCATGAAAGATAGATATAATCAGTACTCTGAAAGTCAAAGATCTCTGATGAATCATCTCAAGAAAGCTGAAGAAATTGATAATTTCGAATTCTGAATTCAAGACAACAGTCAAAAAGAAGTACGTCAGTACTATTCTTAATTGAGAAGACAAGAACGACAGAATCTGCAATTTGATTATCTTCAGCATTAAACAGAGACTCAGAATACATATAGTCAAAATAGAAGACATAATCAAAACGTGATTTATTCTGAAGACTCAATATGAGCAGTTGAACTTGATCACTTTATATCTGACGATTAAAGAACTCACTCAATCAAAGTAATTGAATTTCAATTTCATACAGAATTATGCTGACTCGCTCAAGCAAACTGTCATCAAATGTTCAGACATTGATAATGCAGTAGCACTCTGAATGCTTAGAAATCTCTTTCTTCTAGATCTCAACGAAAGTCTAGAATTGTACATCTTCGACTTGATACAGAGCGTCAAGATCAACAAAATCGACTTATTCATAGAGAATATGATCATCGCTCTAGTCGATCACGATAAAAGATTAAACGATGAAAAGAGTTTCAGTTTCAAGAGCATGATAGCTCAGTTTGATGACAAGAAGTTAAAATTCAAGAACTTTTAAAAGAGTTCAAATAAACAATGTTTTCATTGCGAGCAATCAAGTCACAGGCAAGAGAATTGCTGATATCTATATTCTAAGCTTCGTTCAGAAGAATGAAAGTCTAGTCAGAAAAAGAAGAATCTGATCATCGACTTCGAAGTCAAAATAGTCAGAACTATGAAGATCTTCTTCGTCTATCGAGCAGACAGTCGTATCAACGTCTGATGAATAAACATCAAAGCTGAGAATCATGTCTGCTACGACGAGAACTTGTTCAATAAACAATCATATCGAAAGATCATTGATAACAGCATTGTTACTGCAAATAATGAAGCAGTAGTCATTGTCAAAAAAGATTCAATTATGATCGACATTTTGCTGAATAATCAATCAATCAAAATTCAACTGATCAATGTTTATCACTGTTCAGAACTACACTATAATTTGATGTCAATCGATCAGATGAAAGTCAAAGAATATACGTGTAGTATAAAGAACGACAGATTTCGATTTATGAATTCAAAGAGTGTTGTCATTCTCACTGACTTGAGAAATGAAGAGAAAGTTTATTTCGTGAATACATCATTCATTCTTTCAAAATTAATCATTCTGACAAGCAGTTCAGAATCAGTCAAGACGTCATGACATCAATGATATAAACGATTAGCTTATCTGAATATGACAGACGTCAAACGTCTGATCAACATGAGCATCAACATCGATGTGAATTCGACAAATAGACTAGAAAACAAGAAATTCTCAGAAATGATATATGAGATCTGTGTCATAGACAAGCAACATAGAACGTCAAGTCGAAAACCTCACATCAAAGTCATCAAAGTAGATGAGTTAGTACATATGAATCTCGTTGACGATGATAAAATATCTAAGATTGATGAAGAATCTAGATATGTAACTACTATGATTGATGATGTTATGAGTCTAGCCTTCGTCTATTCTTTCTAGTCTTCGTCTTGATTTCATTCTAATCGAGTCTAGTGAGCATTCGAGCTAGAAGTGATGTCATTGAAACTCTGCATCATATGTGTAAGACGTCAATTCAATCGAGCCTAGCACAGAACTAAGAAACACACATATAAGAATCGAGTTCTTTTCTGTAGATACTTTTCTTTCTTAGCATTTATCTATTAGTTAAATGACATTCATATAACTCGCTCTATGCTGATCTCTAACAGTAGATAAATGCTCATCAACTACTCTGCTATCAACGTGTAGATGATACGAAATAATCTACTTCGTTCATTCAGAAAATTCGCAAGAAATTCTTCGAATTACTTTCATCAAAACACATATTCAAATTTACTCAAATTTATCAAATCAATCACTCAATCTTACCACAATCAAACCTATCTATCTATCTTTATCTTTCTCACAATGACACGCGACTCTGAATCAGTTGAGTCACAAACAGCTCGTCTGCTTAGAAGCATTGCTAGTAAACGAGTTTCCCTTATTTCTTTCGATGCTTCAGCGAAATCTCAGAATGTCGCTATCTCATGAAACATCAACACGAGTCAACAACTTCGTCAATGAGCTATCGATCAGTCAGACGAGATCATCAAGATGCTGATCGAGCTAAGAGATCAACGAGACATGACTTTGAAACTCAACGAGCAATGAATCGATCTACAAGTCGATCACATCAAGAGACTTGATGAGCTAAAGATCAATCAAACAACAATAGACACTCAAGAAGAGACTATCATCGATCTATGAGAGAAAGTATTGAGTCTCAAAAAGAAACAGCGTTCAACGAATCATTCTCGATCTCGATAGTCTACGAAGTCTCGAGCTTCTATCGAGAATCATACTCGACGAGAGTCGTTCACTCTATTTGACAATGATCATCACAAGTTCTTCAAGTTTTCGAATTCATCTATATTCACTGATGAAGATGAATCGACATGAGACAGCTGAAGAGTCAAGATAGACGACAAGCTTCAGACAAATGTCAATCACTTCGATAATGAGAATATCTGTATTGTCTATGTGATATCTAGACTAGAAGATGATGCTGCTGAGCACATCTTTGCTTGACATCAACATGACGCTTCGCATTTATACATCTCGATCGACGAGCTATTTGAGCATCTGAAAGAAATATATGATGAACTGAATAAGAATCAAAAGTGTCGTCGCGAGTACAACGCTCTGAGACAAGCAGACAAGTCTTTCAATGTCTTCTACTTCAACTTTATGAAGCTATTCAACTATCTTGAATACGATGATTGCACTCTGATGAACGATCTTCAGAATAAAATCAATAATCGCTTGCAGAACGCTCTATCAGTCTGTTCAGAGAACTTTACTTCGCTCACTCACTTAAGAATCTTTCTTCAAGATGTGAATAGTAAACAACGAGTCAATTATCAGCTTCGCAGCGAACGTTGCACTGTCATCGTCAAAGTCACTGTCGTATCTGATAAACGCGCTACTTCTCTGTCAGTAACAACTTCGATAATCGATTATGTTAAGTCGACTATCTCTTCTATCTCTGAGTCAGCGAGATCGTCAATTATCTGCTACATCTGCAAGACTCTCGATCATTTGTTCAAGAATTGTTCTCAGCTGAACAAGATCGACACTTTCGCATCTCATGCATTCATCTCTCGCCTACATGAGATCGTCATTTCGAAGAATAAAGAGAATGAGAAAATGTCTTTCGAGAATAGCGAGGCAAAAAACTAGAGACTTTCATCAAAGACGCGATGAAAGATGTGTTAATTTCTTCAACGACGAGCAGATCAGATGATTCTTTTGCTTCTGAATCTTTGACTACTGAATGTGTACTTTCTAGCAATGAAATTAGTTACTCATTGAAGTCATTGATTGACATCGAAGCTGCTGACTATTCGTTCATTGATGAAGTGATCGCGCAGATTGTTTGTGATCAGTTGCAAATCAAGCTTCTGACTTTGATCAAAGCGAAGTTAATTCAAGAATTCGATGATCATTATGCTAAGAAACTCATTACTCATGCCATCTATTTAAATCTGACTGTTCAAGATCATACAATTGACACAGCTTCTATGTTGATCACTCAATTAAATCAACATCAAATGATTCTTGAAAAAACATGAATGAACAAAATCGACCTAGTAATTGATATGCGAATCAATTCTCTTCGATTTTCGAATTTCAACCCTACTAGTCAGAAATCGATTGCTCTATTCTCAAGCAATAAATCAATCACGAAACGAAAGAGCTTGACTTCTACTCATATACTGAAGAGATTTTTCACTTTCGTTACATCTCAAATCAGTCAAAACAAGAAGTTTATTGAACAGTTAAAACAGCGCGACGCGACTTTGACTAGCGTCAATTCTAAATCAACGTTCATTCTGAAATCATTCTCTTTCAGTTCAATGAACATAGCAATGATAAAGACAGCGACATATAGAATGTTAGTCAAACGTTCAGACGTCAAGATCTTTGCTGTTATCGTCTCGAAAATCGATCGACTCATAACTACAGCTGAAAACAAGCCTGAAGAAGTGAATCTGCATGAGCTTTCCCACGTTGAAGTTCTCGAGCAAGTCAAGATCAAGCTTTTCTCTGAATATCACGACTATCTAGATGTCTTCGATCGAGCAATGATTGATCAGCTATCATTGCATCGTTTCTACGATCACAAAATTGAGTTGACTGATGAAGCAACACTTTCTCGAAGCAGACTATATCAGATGTTCAATCACAAGCTTCAGAAGATAAAGAAGTATCTGATCGATCATCTAAACAAAGAATTCATTTTCTTCAGCTTCGCATCATACGTCTCGCTCATCTTGTTCATCGAAAAAAAGACGATAGTCTGCGTTTCTGCGTCGATTACAGAAAGCTCAATGCTTTGATCAAACGAAATCGCTACTCTTTGCCATTGATAGACGAGACTCTCGCTCGTATACAAGAAAGCAAGTATCTGACTCGATTGAACATCATTGTCGCGTTCAATAAACTTCGTATGCATTCAGATAGCGAAGATTTGACTATCTTTATTATCTTCTTCGACTCATACAAATATCATGTAATGCTCTTCGAATTAACAAATGAATCAACGTTCTATCAGCACTATATGAACGACGTGTTGTTCGAATATCTACATCAGTTTTGTCAGATTTATTTAGATGACATTATCATCTACAGCAAGATTCAGAAGAAACACAAGCGACATGTACGATTAATCTTGAATAGACTACGAGAAGCTGACCTACAGATAGACATCAACAAGTGCGAGTTTCATGTTCAGAAAACTATCTTTCTAGAACTCTTGATATCAATCAAAGAATTGAAGATGAACTCGCGAAAGATGCAAGCAGTCGTTGATTGATCTACATTCAATAATCTCACTCAGATACAGTTCTTCATTGACTTCTGCAATTTCTATCGACGCTTCATCAAAAACTTTTTGAAGATTGTTCGTTCAATGATTCGACTCACTCAAAAGAAGATCATATTTGAATGAAATGAAGTCTGTCAGATCGTCTTCGACTATATGAAGAGACGTATGATCGAGACTTCTATACTACGTCACTTTGATCAAACTCGTGAGACTATTCTCGAAATTGACTCATTCGACTACGTCAACGATGAAGTTCTCTCTCAATATGATGACGAAGAAGTACTACATTCGATTGTCTTCTATAGCAAGAACATGTCTTCTGCTGAATGCAACTACGAGATATATGATAAAGAACTTCTGATCATCATTTGAGCATTTGAACACTGACGACTCGAACTGAAGCTAACTGACATTTCTATTAAGATGTTCATTGATCATCAAGCGTTCATCTCGTTGATGAAAGATAAAGAGCTGAGCAGACGTCAGATGCGCTGAGTTCAGAAGCTCGCTGACTTCAACTTCAGAATAATGTATCGATCTGACAAACAGAACATCAAGATCGATACATTAACTCGTCGAGCTGACGTCGTGTTCAGAGATTCAGAAGATGAGCGCGTTCGCTATCAATGAATCACTATTCTGACTTCGAATCGAATGACTATGATGATCTAGAGAAGAACATCAGTGAATCAATCTATAAACAGGTTCTTGAGACTAATAGAATCGACGAGAATTGTACGCTACTTCGCGAAGCAATAGCAAGAGACGAGACACAATATGAAGATATCAAATTGAAGAATTGTCGAACTCAGAATGAAATCTTGTATCATGATAGTCAGCTATGAGTTTTGTTCAACGAGCTTCTACAAATGAATCTGATTCGTGAGATGCATGATCAATCGTCAGTTGATCATTCTGATATTCTTAGAACTGTGAAAGTCATAAAGCGAAACTACTATTGATCATTCATGCGAAAAACAATAGATCGATATATTCGAAACTGCTATATCTGTCAACGTTCAAAGACATCTAGAAATAAATCAAACGACTTGTTTTAATCTCTATCAATATCTGAACAGTGATGACAAGACATAGCAATGAACTTTATTATTGATCTATCTGATTCAAGCGAATACAACGCTATTCTGACGATCATCTGCAGATTGTCAAAAGAAAGACATTATATTTCTTGCATCACTGATGATGAAGATATCACTGTCGAAAAGACAGCTGAAATGCTGATTCAATGAGTATATTGAACTCATGATCTATCAAGCTTCATAGTATCTGATCGAGGTTCGCAATTCACCTCTATACTATGAAAGTTCCTTTGCAAACGACTGAGCATTTCCCTTCGATTGTTCATCGTCTATCATTCTCAGATCGACGATCAAAGCGAACGAGTCAATCAGAACGTCAAGCGATATCTTCGATTCTTCTGTTTGTATATGCAGAACGACTGGTCTAAGTGACTACTCATGATCGAGTTTGTTGACAATAACGTCTTGTTCTCAGTCATCTTCTTGACTTTCTTCTTCATGAACAAGAGCTTTCATTCTCGTATGAGCTTCGACCCTGACATTATTGAGTATGAAAGCACTCGCGAACGCTTGCAGATCGATCGAGCCAAGAATATATCTAAACAAATGAACAAGACATTGATCTTCGCTCGTGAAGCTCTGATCAAAACACGGGAACAAATGATGAATCAAGCTAACAAGCATAGAAAGAAGATCAATTACGAGATCGAATCAAAGATGTTTCTGAACGAAAGAAACATCGTTATCGCGAGATTCTTCAAAAAGCTAGATGACAAGATGCTCGATTCATTCAAGATCACAAACTCTGTTGACTTCTTCTATAAATTGAAACTATCAGACACTATGCGTATACACAATGTATTTCATTCAGAGCTTCTTCGTTCTGTCGTCGATGATTCTCTGTCTGATCAGAAGAATGAACTTTCGGAATCAATAGTGATAAACGATGAAGATGAATGAAAAATCAACGATATATTGAACTTTCGACAATATCGAAGACGACTTCAATATCGAGTTAAATGAAAGAGCTATGACAACGATCTCAACTGATACAACGCTGACGACGACGAATTTATGAACGCTCAAGAGATGGTTGACGACTTTCATATCAAATATTCAACAAAAGCGCACTAAGAAATAACATTCATGCGAACATGAATAGTCAAGAGGGGAAAGTAATGTTACGAGCTTAGCCTTCGTCTATTCTTTCTAGCCTTCGCCTTGGTTTCATTCTAATCGAGTCTAGTGAGCATTTGAGCTAGAAGTGATGTCATTGAGACTCTGCATCATATGTGTAAGGCGTCAACCCAATCGAGCCTAGCACAGAGCTGAGAAACACACATATAAGAATCGAGTTCTTTCCTGTAGATACTTTTCTTTCTTAGCATTTATCTATTAGTTAAATGACATTCATATGACTCGCTCTATGCTGGTTTCTAACAGATGATTACAATGAACATACGATCATTTATCTACTAGAACGAAAATTCAAACTAAAAGATGTACTTTGAGATTATTTGTAATTGATGAAGACTCGAAGCACTTTGATTCATTGACTGCATTCAGATAATGAAGATGAGTATGCTGATCATCAAATCATTGAATTGCTCAAAGAGCATGAGATCAAATGAAAGTCAACGACATCATATAACTTGAGTCAAAATAAGATTGCAAAGCGATGTTTTCACACTCTTTTTGAACGAACTCGCGCTATACTGACTAGCGTCAAATTGTCGATAAAACTATGAGAAAAGACAATAATAACTGTCATCTATCTGAAGAACAGAAGTTCTATCACTGCGTTGAACAATATAACTTTCTATGAGGCATGACATGATAAAAAGTCTGAACTTGGCTATCTACATACGTTTGAATGCATAGTCTATCATCATGTGAAGAGAGTTTATCGAAAGCTCGATGACAAGAGCTTAAAATGTCAGTTTTTGAGCTACGAGAGAGTCAATCAGTTTCGCTTGTGAAATGATAAGAAGATACTAATATCTAGTCATATTCAATGAGACAAGATAGTCATCAAAGTCGAGAGATATGATGAAGATCTTTCGATACTATTCTTCGATGATCAAATCAAAGATGAATCTTTCTCGTCAAAATCTTTCTCGATAATAAGCACTGAAAATGCGAAGATCACGAAAATTCTCGACGATTACTCAGCAAGAACTTCACCTGTTACTTCAAAATGTACAATCGTATCTGAAACATCAGTCACTTCACAGAAAGCTAGAAGCAGATCATCAGAACTAGAATCAAATGAGTCAAATAACTCAAGCGATTCTGATGCTTCAAGCGAACGTCTCAAACGAGCTATCGCTGAATCTGTTGATTACAAAGTTCTCAACAACTTCTGAGTCAAAGATCATAATCAAGACTTTGTCAGTCGAGCAAATCAAGTTCAAATTGAATCGAATACTTCACAAACAGTGAAGCAAGCGAGAGCTAGTTTCGATTGAGAACAGTGAAAGCTCGCATTCAGAAGTGAGCTGAACGTTCATATCAAAAATAATATCTTTACTTTGAAGATATTTTCGTCAAATCGATGAATACTGTTGACGCGCTGAGTAACTATCATTAAGCGAGAATCAAAAGAAGAGATAATCAAATACAAAGCTAGATGAATGTGTAAAGAATTTCGTTAGAAACAGAAAATTGACTACAATGAGATCTTTGCTTCAATGATCAGAGTCACAATCATTAAAATGCTTCTAGCATTGACGATCAAATATGACTACGAAGTCGAACAAATGAACGTCATCATCACTTTTCTAGAAGCACATCTAAAAGAAGAGATCTGAATGCAGCAATCATCAAGATTTGAGCAAAAAGAATCAAATGAAACCTTTTTGACCTGTCATCTAAACAAGACTCTATATAAACTAAAACAGACATCTTGAGAATGATATGCAATTCTGAAAGTTTATCTCATCTTCATCAACTATCAAAGAATAGAAATTGATCATTTAATGTTCATTCATGATAATGACATCATTATTGCTATCTATGTGAACGATTTACTCATTCTAGAATCGAACATATTTAATATCAAAGCACTGAAGCTGCAATTTGCAGAGCGCTTTCAAATGAAAGATCTTGACTCAATCAAGTGATATTTAGAAATGCACATAACTCGTGATAGAGCTGAATACATCGATCATTTGACGAAACCAGCTAAAACTGGCTACAAGCTCACCAAGCTAGCATCAGTCAAAAATATCTGTTTAGCCGAGCTTCTAGCTCACAAGCTTTAATAGTCACTCACCAACAACTAATAGCTAGCTACAAGCGCTTGTATCTTTTGATGACAGTCATTTGCTCAAAAGACATCAATTGCTCAAAAGATATAATGCACAATACATGTTCGCTTTTCGTACGTTTCTACATTCAAGATTCGTATGTAATCAAATAAATCATTTGATGAATTGATTATTTAAGTAGCTATTTAATCATCTATTTAAACATAAAGAATGCTTGATAGAAAACCATGTAGAAAGTCATGAAGAGTGCTTGATAGGGAAACATGAAGGGTGCTTGGTAGAAAAACATGAAGGGCGCTTGATAGGGAAACATGAAGAGCGCTTGATAGAGTGCTTGATAGGGAAACATGAAGGGCGCTTGGTAGGGAAACATGAAGGGCGCTTGATAGAGTGCTTGGTAGAAAAACATGAAGGGCGCTTGATAGGAAAACATGAAGGACGCTTGGTAGGGAAACATGAAGGGTGCTTGGTAGAAAGTCATGTAGAGAGTCATGTAGAAAGTCATGTAGAAAGCATTGTTTGACCCGTGTTATGCGCTCGATCGACGCGTATTTTGAAGCATGTAGAATGTTTGATAGAGCGTTTGATAGAAAGCTCAGTCGATAGCTCAATAGATAGCTCAGTAGAAAGATTGATAGAAAGATTGATAGAAAGATTGATAGAAAGATCGATAGAAAGATCAGTAGAAAGCTCACTAGATGACTCGATCGAAAGATCAGTAGAAAGATCGATCGAAAGATCAGTAGAAAGCTCAGTGAAAAGCTCAGTAGAAAGTATTGTTTGAAGCACTGTTTGACTCATGTTATGCGCTTGATCAACACGTCTTTTGAAGCATGTTTTGAAGCGAGTAGACTGACTAGTAGACGAATGAGTAGATAGCTGAGTTGATAGTTGAGTTGATAGCTGAACATGTTGATATTTTGATTGTTGTTGTTCTAGAAAGTAGAAACTATGAAGGGAAAAAGAAGATGAAAACTTTGAACTTTCTAGCGTCAGCTCTATAGAGCTCGAAGCGAAGATTATCGAGTAGATAGCTGAGCATGTAGAATGACGAGTAGATAGAAAGTCATGTAGAAAGCATTGTTTGAAGCACTGTTTGACGTGTTTTATGCGCTCGATCGACGCGTTTGATAGAGAGTAGAATGAAGAGTAGATAGGCGAGTAGAGTAAAGAGTAGGTGAGCGAGTAGATAGACAAGTAGAATGAAGAGTAGATGAGCGAGTAGATAGACGAGTAGAGTGAAGAGTAGATGAGCGAGTAGATAAGCGAGTAGAATGAAGAGTAGATGAGCGAGTAGATAGACGAGTAGAATGAAGAGTAGATGAGCGAGTAGATAGGCGAGTAGAATGAAGAGTAGATGAGCGAGTAGAATGAAGAGTAGGTGAGCGAGTAGATAGATGAGTAGAATGAAGAGTAGATGAGCGAGTAGATAGACGAGTAGAATGAAGAGTAAATGAGTGAGTAGATAGACGAGTAGAATGAAGAGTAGATGAGCGAGTAGATAGACGAGTAGAGTGAAGAGTAGTGCTAAATCAGCTAAATCAGCTTGTAGCTGATCTATGTAGCATGTAAGCTAATCAACGATGCAAACTCAGCTGACAGCTAGCTTGTAGCAAACGTCTCATCTAGTAGCTAGCATATGCGCCTCAAGCGCATTAGTATTGAATGAACTCTGCTCACTAGCTCACAAGCTATCTAAGCTCTTTGTCGAAACGTCGATGTAAACTCTTTGAATCAATCAAAGCATTTATATCAAGCGAGTCATCGAGCTTCTGAGCATGAGCGACTGCAGCTCAACTAAAACATTGATGCATCACAAATGTCAGCTCAAAAAGAATGTTTATTGAAAGTTCAAGAAGTGAGTTAAGTATCAAGCTATCTCTGAAGAAATAGAAAGTTATCAATCAATCATCAAAACACTGATGTGAATAGTCTGTCAAACATGATCAGACATAGTTTATGCAGTGAGCAAATACAGCAAATATTCGACGAATTCTACTCTCAATCATGATTTAGCTGTCAAACAAATCATTCGTTATCTAGTTGAAACTGCTCAGCTGAGACTTCAATATGAATTTTTCAAAGCGAAGAGAGTTGAGAAAGCTGAATTCTTTGAATATATTGATTCAGCTCATGCGAATTGCTTGAATTCTCAAAGATTTATCTTCAACTATATGTTTTTTCTATGAAATGAATCAATTAGCTGAAGCTTCAAACGTCAGCAATGTGTTAGCACGTCATCTGCTGAATTTGAATACGTTGATGAATGTAATGCAGTCAAGAAATTGATCTTTCTGATTCAAGCATTGAAAGAGATGAAATATGATGATTCGAATACGAATTCAACTATCATTTTAGCTGACAATCAAGCGACTATAAAAATGAGTAGCAATTTCGTCAATCATTCTCGAGTCAAGCACATTGATACATCGTATCACTATGTTCAAAACAAGGTAGAAGAGAAAGCAATTAGATTGAAATACATACTCATTGATCAAATGATGATCAATGATCTCATCAAGTCTCTGAAGTCAGGCAAATTTCTGAGATTCAGATTAGTCATGAAACTAGCTTCAAGAAATGAAGCTACTCTCGTCAAGCATGACGTCGACGAGTAAAAGAGCATGAATATACAGTCAGTAAAGAGCTTGAATAGCTTCATATAAAGCTTTAATTTCTAAGAGAAAGTGTTAAAAACAGAGAACAGTACTGTTACTTTGATTAGTAATCTTCGCATTTATTCAACGCTAGTGAATGAGTATTTACTCTTCGCTCACTTCTTTTCTTCATTCATATGCTCTATTCACTACATAGTTCAGTCAATATATTTACATGTCTATCTGCTCTTTTGTTCTTGTATATCAAGAGATGAAGCTTAAATTCATTGACTCATCGAAGAACGAGAAAGAAAGAGACGAAGATACTGTTGAGACAATAGTCACAAAGATGATGATCTTTGAACTCAAAGAATTACTAGTCAATGCAAAGATGCTCTTGACTTTGATGAATAAAATGATGATGAAGACGAAGCGAGATTGATGATGCTTAAGCTGCTGAAGCTCTTCATTGATGTTAAAGAATGCTTGAACTCACTGATGAAAGATGAATGATCAAGTTTCATTGAGATTTCGTCAGAAGAAAATGAGAACTTAAATGAAATAATTGACATTGCGCTTCAGACAGTCAATCAATGAGAAATCTTTCATTAAAGAACATTCTTTCTTTTGATAGAAGAGATTGTAGTAGTCAACAAAGTTATTCATGTCTTGCTTCAGAATTTTGCAAAAATATAAATGAGCATCTTCTGTCTTGAAAAAGTTGTCACAGCAATGATGCAACTTGTGTTGTCAATCTGCAAAGATGAAAATGATACAAAGATCATTGACTCAATATTGACTCATTAAATTGTGAGTCTTCTTATTTATGATGAGTTATGACTCAACATAAATGATCTTGACTCAATGAGAGAAATAATGATCATCATTCACATTCATGCGTTGTATCAAACTCTGCTCTCATGCATTCAATCAATCTTTGTTCTTCTCATATTCAAATATGTCAAGAAGCTTCTTGAATTTAAAAGCAATGAAGACAGCAACAGAATTTGCAGAAAGATGAATGACAAAAGAAGATTGATTGTTCAAGATTTGTGCAACAATCTGAACTATCATTGCAAGAGACTGAGAATTCAACTTTATATAAATTGAAGAACTGAAAATGATGAACAAGAATGAAATGATGATATCAGATTATTGAACTTGATTTTGAAGCTCACGCATTACGCGAAAGATTTCAACTGAATTTTCAATCATACTTTAAGTGAATTGTTCAACAGCACGCTCATTGTTAATTAAGAAATTGTGAGATGACTTCATTTAAGCGAAAGAGTAACTAAATGAGATTTCAATGTATGAAAACGTTGCAGAAAGTGTAAATCTTTCATAATGTTAAAAACTGAGCTAGACTAAAGATACTATTAATATAAAAGACTGATATTATTATTACTTTGATAGAATTTAGATACAAAACAATACATCAGATAATGTATAAGATAAAAGACAAAGAATGAAAGAAAAAAATGAAAATTCAACTTTTATATACATGAATTGAGCAGAATCAAGACTAGACAATAGTTTTATGACTTAAGATTGCAAAGATTCATGCACATGACTGAGATAATTGAAACAGAATTGCTGAAACTAGATTAAAATGATGATGATTAAATTGATGACTTGATTCATTAAACTGCAAAACAGATTCAATGAATTGAGATTATTTAAAACATTGATGATTTATGTTTTAAATTGAGTTGATAATTTAACATCATGACAAGTATGCATCTTGTCATAGATTTAAAAGTTGCTGACATTATAATGTTGAATGAGTGCGTAGATCAGCTTGTCTTGAAATGATGAGTGACTTAACAAGAATCAAAGTGTCTCGATGATGTTGCAATACAAAATGCAATGCTGCTCTTCTTGAACTTCTTTGTAACTGAATTTGACTGTGAATGTTCAAGAATGTCACTCATCGTTTTTGACATCATATGAAATCTGATGTAGAAGTGTCAATCACTTATTCATGTCGTGAAAGCTGATATATTGATGTAAGACTCGCAAGCGCGAATCTTGAAAAAATTGATTAACACTGTCTTTGATAATCTTTGTTTAATGAAATCATTGAACTAGACTGATCATCAAGTTGAGTTTCAAGTTGACATTTTGAACTCAAATCAAGATCGAGTCGAGTTACTCACATTTTCAACTCAACTTAAGTCAAGTTACTCATATTTTCAACTTGATGCAACTTGACTTGACTGAAAATTGAGTCAATTTGACTTGACTCATCAAGAACTCAAGCTTGATGTTAAGAGAGTTAAATATAGAAAATCTTTCGATTTTTGACTTTTGCATTATCTTTTTGCATTATCTTTTAATAGAGAGTCATGAAGAAAAACATGAAGATCATTTGATAAAGAGTCATAAAGAGAAACATGAAGATCATTTGATAGAAATTCATAAAGAGAAACATGAAGATCATTTGACTTTGATAGAGAGTCATGACGAAGAAACATGATAGAAAGTCATGAAGAGAATCATGAAGACTGTTTGATCAAGCTATTTACATCTATTTAATATCTTGTCGAGTCAAGTTGAGTTTTCAAGTCGAGTTATTGAGTCAAGCTTCTCAACTCGACTTGAGTGCTCAATTTCAACTTCTCAATTTGACTCAACACTTTTTCAAATTTTTTAACTCAACTCAACATTTTTCAAGTTGAGTACTTGACTTGAAATCAAGTACTCGACTTGACGCGATCAGTCTACATTAAACGAACGTGTAATTCACTTTGCATTGAAATGAATAATATTGATTGTTGTTTATGTTCTTGATTATTTGAGAATTCAAGCTCAATGACTCTGATACTTTCTTTGACACGTCGACTGTTGTTTTGACATCATGATCAGTTGTTTCAACGAAGATTTCAACTCGCAACGCTGATGATGTGAAGAAAAGTTCAGTCTGAAGTTGCATCGTTTCGATTCTTGATGATATATGTTTCATATTCTGATTCAAATCAGCGCTATTCATCTCAATGTTTATGTGCTCTTTTGCAAAATCATTTATTAACATATATTCTTGATTCTCATCTTCAATGTTCATCTGAATGTTCTTATCATGAAAATCATTTGAGTTTGAATCTAATTCTGCAGTTTCATGATTACATCAAATGAGTTGCATTGAATTGCATAATGATGATTCTGATGATGATGATAACTTTCATCAGAGAATCTTTCGCGATCAATCATGCAAGCGAACATGACAGTGATGAAGATGACATTCAAGCTCGCTGATGTTGTTTATCTTCATCTCATATGAAGAGCATACGCGCTGCATTATCTGTAAGTCTTTGATTAGTGTTTTTATATAACTTGTATGAAGCAATGATGAATTGTAATGATTTTTTACGCTCAACTGTTTATCTGTGCATGAAATGTCAGTAATGAGATAAATCAAAAAATGTCAATCATAAAGTTGATGAATCACGTTTGTTCAGAAGTTATCAACTTCAATTTGAGTTTGATAGTTAAAATATGTAAATCATATAAACTATATTTAGCTAAATTGTAAAGAGAACGAAATCAATCACTTGAACAAATGTCATCATTATTCTCATGATCTAGCTATTATCACTCATGATGCAATCATTTAAATCTTTTATGAGATGAAAGTAATGATTGCTAAAGTGTTATATATCTCAAGTTGAAGCAATCTTCAAAGTTTACAAATTTTATCTTATCATCATCATTTATCTCGTTCTTGTCATGACTTGATGAGCAATTTGAAAGATATATGACTATGCATTTATCTTCTTCATCTTCATTTGAAACTCTTTGATAGCATGTCAATTATGCTTAAACTCATTGTTACTTCTTCTGAGCTTATCATAAGTGCAAGATTGCTTAGATTTTATAGTTGTTACTATTTGATGTACAATGAAGACTGAGAGAATTCAAGTATCAAAGACTAAAGACTTGAACTTAGATGAAGAAATTAGCTGATCAACAAACGTAAAGATGATCTCATCAGTCAAATAAGTGACAGTAACGAGCGAAGATGATTGTTGACGATGAAATGACATTGAAGATGATATAGTTTTGTTTCAAATAGTTTCTCGTTTAATGATTCTTCATGTGATGTCAACTGCTTGTTTGAATGACGACAAGAATTTTGATGCATCTGACAACACATCTTGATTGAACTCATTTATTGCTACTGTTAATAGTTAAATTATGAGTTTGATTACAATGTGCATATTAATGAATCAAATGTTGCTGCATACATTGACTTCAATGAGAATGTACTTGATGATGTCACATTATAAACAATGTTTGCAATGAACTGACTGCTTGATGAAGACTTCAATTTCATCAATGAATCTTCATTTCTTAAGAATGAATGAAGTTGTTCAATGACTAGACTGAATGAAGAATTGTTGCAGTCAATCTCTTCATCATCTTTCGCGATTGCTGTTGCTTAATATCATATCGTTTTCGATTTTATCGCTTCATGAGAATGATCTATATTTCAATGATAACAGATGCGAGTGAAGATTTTAAACTGTTCATGACAACATCATCAACGAGTAAAAAGATCGAGTATGTATAACTTGTCTCTCTGCAAATGCTTTTTACGTTTGTTCTTTAAACACTTTGCATGAGTGATGTCGCTGATCTGAATGAAAGCAATCAGTTAGCTGATACACAGAAAAAGCAACTTAAAATGATAATTAAGATTTCATCTTTTGACACTCATATTTCTCTGTCTTTTCTTGATACTTTGAGCTCAAAAAAAGTTTCATCATTTGTGATATAATCGCTGAGATCTTTGCAAGTTCATAAACTGATCAATTCAATGATGAATTCTCTTTTGTCACTATTCTGCAAATGAAACAATATATTCTTCAGATTTCTTCAGTCGTTACTAGACTGATTGCGTCAAGTTGAGTACTTAAGTTCAAGTCAAGTATTTGACTTAAAAAGTGTTAAGTTGAATTGAATTTTTTTTAAAAAAGTGTCGAGTTAAGTTGAGAAGTTGAATTCAAGCACTTAAGTTGAGTTGAGAAGCTTGATTCAATAACTCAATTTGAAAACTCAACTTGACTCGACAAGATATTAAATAAATGTAAATAGCTTGATTGAACAATCTTCATGATCTTCTTCATGACTTTCTATCATGTTTTCTCGTCATGACTTTCTATCAAAGTCAAACGATCTTCATGTTTTTTCTTCATGTTTTTCTTCATGTTTCTCATCATGATTCTTTATCAAATGATCTTCATGTTTCTCTTCATGACTCTCTATTAAAAGATAATGCAAAAAGATAATGCAAAAGTCAAAAATTGAAAAAATTTCTATATTTAACTCTTTTGATGTCAAGCTCAAGTTCTTGATGAGTTGAGTTAAATTAACTCAATTCTCAGTCAAATTGAGTTGCGTCAAGTTGAAAATATAAGCAACTCAACTTGAATCAAGTTGAAAATGTGAGCAATTCAACTCAATCTTGATTTGAGTTCAAAATATCAACTTGAAACTCAACTTGATGATCAGTTTAATCATTACATCTTTTCAACATCTTTGTCATCTTGATTGATTAATCAAAGTAATGAACAATAGTCTGATTGCAAAGCGAAAAATGCATGTAGTTTCAGTTAATACATCAGTCAAAGATTAAATGAGATTGATCACTACATCAAAGCTCAAAGTCAAACTCATTTGCATGATTGAATACTTTTGTATCTGAGTCGTGTAAAATCTTTCTATCATCAAGTACAATTGTTCAGTTTACAATGTAAGACAGATCATATACATCTGAATCATCATCATGAAAGTCTACAGACTTCTCGATCATGTTCTCATTTATTCTTTCATCATATATTTCAAAATTAACTTTGTTCTTTCAACTGTTATTATTAACACTCAAGATTTGCTTGAATTGATGCTGTGTATTATGTTTGAGTCGTGAGTTCAGATCAGTAAATAAGACAGTATTTTTAAAAAGATACTTAATGTCTTTCAAATTAAACTGTTTATCTTACGACTCTGTTCTATTTGTTTGCTTCAAAACATTCAATATTCTCTTTACGACTGCTTTTTTGACAGGTTTGAAAGATGAATGAAGTTTAAAAGTAGTATTTCTTCGTCTTTTAACATGTTAAGTAGTGAGAGCTTGTTTAGCACTAGTCGTGATGTTTCATATGCGTTCAGTCAACACTATCTTCATGATAGTGTTATTTGATGTCTATTAAGTCACAAGTAATGCAAAGAGCGATTGAGAAGAAAGTAAAATTATGCAATACATTTGAAAAATTGAAGTGTGTAATATTCAATGAACTTGAATAGTGATTCTTTGAATCTACTTTAATTTGAGAATTTTGTTCTTTAATGTCTTGACTTGAAGAAAATTTCTTGACTTTCTTTGCTGTCAAATCAACAACGACATCACATTTCAGTGACTTTATGATAATCATTATCTCATCTTTCAATCATGTGAACTATGATTTGCATCATCAAACGCTTGAATGTAATCTTCACAACAAGATGTTAAAGCTGTGTTACTCATGAAAAACTTTGAACAGAGTGCTTATTTTCATGACTGTATTCAGAAAGTGATTGATAATAATGTGAAAGTTATGCAATCATCAAATGAATAAATGCAACATGTCTTGATTGAACTACATGATTGATCTGCTCACTGACAATAGATGAATCGCTGTGATTCGCGACACTCTTATGAAAGCGCTTGCTATCACATTCTTATGAATCGCAACAGTGAGAATGACAAACAGATTCGCTCGAAAGCATTATGACTTGCAATGCAATACTAATTTTGTTAACAGACATCATGATGCTAAAAGATGATCAGTTATGCTTTTTAAGCAAAGAAAATCTCGATTTGATATAAATGACTGACTATCTTGACAGATTCTGATTGAATTATGAAGACATATATTATATTTTCACTATGAATTGATTTATTCATTTCGAAGAATGTTTTCAGTATAGTCACGAAAGTTGACAAATAATCATCGCAGAAAGACTCAACATGAAGAATACGCAGATCAATGAAGATGTGACTGAGATGTTTATGATGCAACTTGTTTGCTTATGTCTCAGAGCGAAACATGATAAGCGATAAAAATGCAAACAATATTCACTGTATCATTTCTTTTATATCATTAGCTTGAATATAGTGAAGAATACAGTGTAGATAAGCATGATTCAATAAAAGATGAATAACAGCTTTGTTGTTTTATGAATGAAAGATAATCATCATATCAAAATTGAGATCAACACTTCTATCATTTTAATTATATTTAATAGAAGAATACAATTCATCAACGAGATCTTACTCACTTTATTCAAGTGTGTGCTTTTTTAAGAAACTCAACTTTCAAGACATCATAACAGTTAAATCAGAATCATTCTCATCTTAAAGACTTTCTATCTTTCATCACAATCAGATAACAATCTCAATTTAAGCTGCAATCATCAAGATTAATCTTTTAACTTCAACTTACATCAGTCAAGAATTCTACATTCTGCAACTTTATCTTACTTTCTATCTCTCATTACAATCAGATAACAATCTCAATTCAAGCTGCAACTGTCAAGATTAATCATTCAGCTTAAACTTACATCAGTTTAGAATTTTACATTCTGCAACTCTATCTCACTTTCTATCTCTCGTCACAATCAGATAACAATCTCAATTCAAGCTGCAACTGTTAAAATTAATCATTCAGTTTAAACTTACATCAGTATAGAATTCAACATTTTGCAATCTCATTTCATTTTATCATTGTACATTCTACAATCTCACTGCTTCTTATTACTTCTTCACATTTAACAGCTTAACATCATCTCACATCATTACTTTATGTTTTTCAACAAACATTTCATCATGATGTTCAAAGAAAAGTTCAAAGCAACATTGATAAATAAAGATGCAGCGACTGACATCATGTATCACACATCTCAAGTGATGAAGCTTGAGAATGACAATTTCACTACTTTCATCTCAAATGATGAGAAAATAATGTAGAAAGCAGATTTAACTGAGCATCAAAGCATCAGATTTATTATCTTTTGAACTAAGATTATTTTTGAAATCAATGAAGTAGTTGAATCAGCAATTGATGCATTTAATTCTTCAAATGAAAGTCTTTACATTACTTACAAGATTGTGATGAAGATCTTGATGAACTGAACATTCAGCATTTACTTTGACATTAAATTACATTAAGTCATATCATTGTTATTCAAAAGCTGTCTTTCTGTTCATGACATCTTACATAACTGAGTCTTTCGCTTACATTCAAATTCTGACATTCGCGAAGTTATCATTATGAACTATTCAAACATGTCTTTGTCACATACTTTTTATTTCAAATTCATGTTTTTCACATATAACATTAATGATTCAAAGATCAAGAATCTGCGTTGAGATGAATAAATGACTCTTCTTGAATTTATCTTCAGATCAATCTTAACTCATACTCAGTTAATTCTGCTTGAGAATCATGAAGATTCATCAGTTCTTCAAAATATAGAGAACATACTCAAAAAAGTCTTTGATTTGTCAGAAAATTGCACAGTTAAGCTGAAGATCTTCATCTTGATGATTGAACGAGATACGTTTCTGAATCAGTATTGAAAATTCAACAGTAGCATCAGAATAAAATGAGACTTTTCAGCATTCAACATGTGATTCAGTCAGTCTAAAAATCACAAGCATATCATTCAAGTAAAACAAGTGACTTCAAAGAAGAATCATTCAACTATTTATTTATCATATCAACGTACTTATCGCAATGACAAAAAGTGTTGACTTATCAAAGATTTCTTTAAACTACAGTCGATGAAGACACAGTGAGCACTGATTACGAAGACTCAAACATTGCTCTGCGAGTTACGTGCACTCATCACATTCACAAGAACAGACAAGAAGTATATTGATTTGCTGCGTTTTCTTGATTGCTTCAACTATCAATTTAACTCGAAGAATCATTTTGAAGTGCAAATTAATGATGACAAGTGAACTGCTATCATTCTTGTCAAATCGTTTATTTTCTTCAACACGACAGATGTGAGCATAGTTCTTCATTGCTTTCTCATTAAGACAGATTAAAGCTTAATTGAGTTGAAGTTGACATTTGATCTTCGTGAGCATAAGCAACAAAATGATAATAAATAAGTACTTCAGTATTGTCTTTTCAACGCATCAAATGTGATCTCAGTTTGTTCAATCATGTTTGACAAGCTTGACAGAATCAAAATAGCGACAATTAAAATTCTTAATTCTGCTCATATTGACGAGAAATATTATGAATACAACGATTGCTTTCGCGATATTATACTGAGTCAAAATCTTCGTATCAAATTCACATCAATTCTCTTTGAAGACTTGAATCTCTTGACTACTCTTGCTGAGTGAAATATTAAGCTGAATAAGTCTCAAATGTTGATCATGCAATATCTTCAGAATCTCTTTAATGATTTTGATTTTATCAAAAGACTCTTTGAGATCAAGAAGACACTGATGAATGTCATTATCACAATGTTACTTTTAAAGCTGAGCAAGAAAGTCAAAGTGCTGAGTTCGTTCAACAATACAGCTGATACATTTATTCTCAAACTGAATGAACAGCTTCAATGACTGAAAAACAAAAACATTATTCTGATGAATAAAAAAATCATTCGTTTTCACTCGCAGTTCACTGAACGTCAGATAGTCGCTCAAGACAGTTGCGTGTCTCACTCAGTAAACAACGATTTCGCTCAATAATTATGAAATATCTTTCATGAGTTATCTGATATCTTCTATGATCAGCTGACACATCAAATTATCAATCAGAGCAAGAAGACTTTACATGACATTAAAGATCATTGATACAAATTGCATCAGATCAGTCTTAACACTTTGCTTTTAAAAGTCATGAGTTTGAGTAATCATTTAATGAATAAGACGCAATCTCAAAGTCAACAGAGTGAACAGAGTGACAAGCAGCACAAGACACAAGATTCTTCAATTGTATAAATCAATAATGAAGAAGTTGATATGACTTATGAAGATTTTAAGAGCGACGAGAATTCATTTGATATGAATTACGAAAATCTTAATTCTCATGTCACACGTTAATCTTCAAAGCGAGATCATGAATTTGAACGTCGTATGCTTCAAAGAATTATCAATGTCAAGCTCAATAAAATGAACAATGAGACTGAGCGTGACGCTGTTATTAAGACTTTCTGCTCATACTTTCAAAGAATCAAGATAAAAGAAATTCTTGACATAAAAGATCAAGAATTCTTTCAGTGCATTAAGATTAAGCTAAGTGTGAATATTCTTGAGCATAACGTGAACGTTGTTGTCTGCACGCTGATCAACTTCAACACTACTATGCTAAAAAAATTCAAAGAAGATCATACTGTCGTTCAGAAAGTCACAAGAGTTAAGAACGCAAAAATCTTTATTGCTATGATTCACAACAATGATTCAATGCATATGTTCAATGATGATGAGTAACTTCGATCGATGAAAGAAGACATCAAGAACAATTGCTTCACGCACTATATAAACAGAAGTCTATTTGAACATTTGATTATGCTCAAATATTCTCATATGCTTCTCACTGAACAGTATTGCGCAATTCTCATCATAGATGACATCGTATTCACTGTCTGATACAAAGCTCAGATGCAGTTCTCAGTCAATTCTTCACTTTGATTCAATATAATTATCACAATCATTGTATTGAAGAGCTTTTGCAAAATAGAATGATCATTAACATTTCTCAACGTCAATGAGATTGATATAAGAGTTGATGCATCTCAGTTCAAGCAGAATGAGATTGAAGTTATTGTCACAATCGAGCTAGTCAAGATCTACGCTGAAGTCAAAATATCTGTCAAGAACATCATCATTCTCACAGAATATACTGCACAAGTTCAGTTACTGAAGAGAAGTTTAGTCTCAGATTTGAAAGTTTGAAATGTTGAAGCATACATGATTGATTCTTTTCAAGATGAAGAAGCTTCTGTCATCATTTTATGTATGATGAGAATCAAGAAACTTGACTTCATGTCTCAACTCAATCGTCTTCTGACTGTCTGTAATCATGCTTACAACTCGTTTGTTGTGTTATATAATTAGCATGTGCAGAAAGATATTGAATTCTTGACATCACAATTGTCGCGTCTTTTCTCAAATTTACTATTGAATTCAGACATTCTTGACATTCTCAAACCTTCAATGCTTTATTGAAAAATCAATAGAAAAATTCAATCGATAAATTTGAAGCTGTTCAAATCTTTCACAGTGCTGACATTCTTTTAGCTCTCTCGACTCTTGAAGTCATCATGTCGTCATCACGTTGAAGTCAGAAACTATTTCTAAAGAATTCACTCATTCTCTCAAGCATCTCATCAACGAAGAAATCTTTTGATAAAGTCAAAGCAGACGCTGCTGATAAAGTCAAAGCAGACATCGCTGCTAGAATTATTATAAACGCTGCTGTCAAAGTTAATTGCTTTCGTAATTTTAAAAGACATGTCATTGAAAGTTTCAAAGCAGCGAAGAAAGTCTTGTTATTGAATCAGTCTTCATGAATATTGATACAAAGTAGATAGTCATTGATTGTATACATCGAAAGAACGCTTCAGAAATGCTCTCTCTTTCTAAAGACTTGATAGCGAGCTGACTCATCAATCGATGCATAGACTTGATGACGTCACTTTGTAGTTTTGTTGAATAGAGTCTCATCGATGAAAACAAGCTGTTCAATCATCAGCTGCAATAGATCAACAATTCAGTTTAATCGCAGCTCATCATTCTGTCTGATGTTGACACATTGTTCTCTCTTTTCACTTCAGTGTCTCTTCTTCAAAATTCTGAATATGATGAACTTATGAACATGTATACTTCACTTCTTTCATAGAAATCACATCATCTCTTTCTGCATGACTCATGACTGTTACTTTAGATATGTAATAAGAAAGTCTTCAGCGATTGAAAAGATCTTACGAAAGATTTTCTTAAGTTGAAACTGAGATCTGCATGACAAATGATATATAAACAGATTCTCTTGTATATTATAAATGATATCAAAATGACAGTGAATCTATTCAATAATAGCTAGAGAACGTTAGTATAGTAGTAGAAGATGTACTATTTTGAAGTGAATGAATGAATTCAATGAGCGAGACAGAGTTATTTGACAAATCAGTAAGTGCTTTTGAATAAAGATCAGTAAGTGCTTTTGAACAGCTTCAAATTTATCGATTGAATTTTTCTATTGATTTTTCAATAGAGCATTGAAGGTTTGAGAATGTCAAGAATGTCTGAATTCAATAGTAAATTTGAAGAAGAACATGACAATTGCGATGTCAAGAATTCAATATTTTTCTGCATATGCTAAAATTATGATGAACTTCAGCACAATTACGCTTGCAATTTACATATGATACAACATGTTCAAAATCTGTTCTTGATCAATGAAGTCTATAAGAAATACTTTAGTCAACAAGAATTCATCGATTTCATGAAAACAAAGCATCAATTTCAAGAGCAAGAATCACAATGAAATGAGAACAAAGCTTGATACACAAGCGAAAATCAAGCAACAAATCTCTCAGAAGAGCAAAAGCATCATCAGAATGCAAGCAAAGATTAAGTAACAAATTTTACAGAAGAATAAGAGCATCATCAGAATGCAAGCGAAGATCAAGTAATAAACTTTGCAGAAGAGTAAGAGTGTGATGATTAAGTTTACTAAATGAATAGACGAGATTTATAAGAGTGATATGACAATGTGATATTCTAAGCAGGCACAGAATAAATATATATTATGATAGAGCTAATTATTAAGAAGTTCTCAATAACTTGAGAAAAACGATTGACTATAGAAAGTTTGTCAAGCATTGTCAAGTTGAGCACAGCATAACTCATGACATATTAAGTCGAAGATATAACGTAGTCTAAACGATGTCTTGACAAAGTCATAAAGTTTCAGAGTTAACTCAGATCTGATCTTCAACTCAGTCTTTGACTTTAGTCTCTGATCTAATCTTTATGTATCAATTCATCATGACAATTGTCTTCTCTTTTAAGTGAGTTCATTCTCGATCTTAATAATTAATGTCTTTGTTTACTCTGATAAACGATGACATGCATTCATTGATTCACTTTAGAAGCTCTCGATAAAAATCTTCAAATCTCTGTGAGAAAATAAGAAAAAGAGAAACTTTCGATTGAATGATGATTCGTCTTCAATTATAATGCGTATAGATGACATTATAGATAGTATATGTGATGTGTAGTTGATGTAAATGACAGCAATGATGACGTGTAAATAGCACATAAACATTGTTTATCTTTTGAGTAAATGATGTTGTTGAGATGATAGAGTGTAAACAAGAGTGAATAATAATTGTTGATTTGTTTATCACTCTTTCAATTCTTCTCAACTTTTCATTTTCTTTAACTTCATTTTTTTTCAATCATGATCATATTTTTATTATTGTGTGATTACTTTTAATAAACTTTGAGTATATTTGTATAGTAAGAGTAAGAGATCTAAATCATGAATCATGAACGCATAATGATGCTCAAAAAGAGTCGTAAGATGATAAAGTTGACTGATGCTTGAGTCAAGATCATTACGAAAGTAAGTGATATTACAACTTGAGATTTCACGACGATTACTGCAACTAACAGTATCATAAGTTTGCTCAAAAGACATTGATCAGATGTGATGATCATGATGCTGCTGATGTCGCTGATGCTGAATCACTCATAATAATGCAGACATCATCAAATTCTGATCAAGAACTAATCACTTTTACTATTCAAACTTTCAAGTATGTCTCAATTATCAAAGAGAAAATTTGAAAGACAATGAAAGAAGAAATGATTGTTGATGCTTCGTCAACAATCTTGTTAAACTCACAGACTTCGCGAAATCAAAGAACGATAATGAAATTCATTTATTTCACTTCTTGATGTCATTACTGATGCTTTTCAACTGTCAATTGTGAGAATAAGTGAAAGAAGCATTGCTGATTTCAAAATTCTAAATAGAGTGATTTGTATAAAGTGTGCTTGAGTTTTACACATTGAGAATAAAGCATCGCGATGTAACATTATCTTTCAAAGAAAGACAATGTACAAGAAGTGTGCTTGCTGTGCGAGTAATGAGAATTTCTGTATCACAATGAGTATACTTATTTGATACATTTGCTAAATGCTTATGATTCAATGTTTAAATTCTCGACATCTGCATTTTGACTATCAATGAATTCTTTCATCTGCAGAATATTCATGATAGTGTGATTAAGAATGAAGAAGAAAACATCACTTTGAAGACATTCACTGTTTATCAGAAAATTCTTTACAAGAAGTTAATGACAGCGACTCGTGTGAAGAATTGTCTTGAGAAAGCTCACAAACTTGAGTCTTTAAAGATTCGAAAGCTCATTCTTAAAGAAATGATGATTATCAATGATATTGTCAGAGAAATTCTGAATGTAAAGCGCTTTGTGATATGTTTAATCTTGATTATATATCATTTTGTCAGCATTTTTAATTGTTCTGATATATTTTAGCACAATCTGTCATCTTTCAAATCTTTGTCTTTGCGTTTCAATGTAAATCTGACAATGAAAAAGAAGAAGAAGTCTGCAATCTTGTCTTATGTGAAAAATGTTTGATGAAGTAATGTTTGTTGTGTCGTGATGATTACGCTTTCTTGTCAAGCGCATTTGAGCATCTTTGCGCTTCTTTTCTCTGTCTGTTGATTTACATATGTGATCATCTCATTAGAGAGCGAAACTATCATAATACAGTAATTCTTCTTTTCTAATAATGAGTTTATGCTTGAAAGTGAGTGATTATGCTTTTCGCTCATGTTTCAGCCTCATTTCGAAAGCTTCTATAAGCTTTGAGACATCTTTCATATCTTCGCTCAATATTCATTGATCATATTCAATGAAATATTCTTTTCATTGTATCTTATAATATAAGATTTTCTTTCTTTTTCACTTCTGTAAAATCTTTTCTATCTTTCATTTTTACTCATCATCAATAATCTTAAGTATGAGATAATTGAGTATAAAGTCATCATTTAGTCTATAATTATACAACTCTAAAAGAAATACATGAAAGATAGAATGAACTCTATAAATAATTGAAAGATCAAGACAATACATCTGCTTGTTTATGAGTTCTTGTATATGAAAGAACTTTATCATCTTATTTAATAACTTCTTGCTCAACTTCTTCTGCTTCAGATTTTTTGCTGATAGCATGACTAAATCATTAACATTAAAGAACTTAAACTTATGTTTTCAATTATAGTACTTTGTCTGAGCATCAATTGCATTTTATCATCATTGCATCAACATGTTTCACACATCTTGCAGCATTTCAACGCGTTCTTTTGCTGCTGACACTTCGTCTTTCATAGCATCATTCTTAATGTATATGTCAAAGATTGACTTGTAATCATACATGACTTTAAAGAGACTATAGCTCAACGAAGAGTGCTTCATCTGATGATACATGAACTCAACTATGAGTAGAAGCATAGCTCAGTCATCTTGCTTTTTGAAACAATATATTCATAGATAATGTTTCAGCGTTTGATTCTGTCATTCTGTCTGATCATCTGTTTGCAAATGAAAGACGATGCTTAATCATCATTTCATTTTCGCATGATAGCAGATTTCTAATCAGAACGCACTGATAAATAGACTATCTTTATCAATAATTATATCATTTGATATCTCATATCTTAGAACAATCTGCTCAAAGAACAACTCTGTTAACTTTATGACAGTCAGAGTCTTCTTTGTAGACAGATAACGCGTCATCTTCATGTAGTGATTGACTATCACAAGAATTAAGTCATAGATGACTTCTTTTCATTTACTAGACGACAGATCTGTTATGAAATTCATAGTGATTTCTTTTCATGAATTTGTGAGTTGAAATAATGATCTCAACACATCATATGATAAATGACGTTTCATCTTTATTCTCTGACAAATGTCACAAGTATTTATATACTCTTTGACATTCTTGATTATACTTTTTCAGTAATATTTGCAATCTAATAGCTCACTGATCTTGTCAGCATCAAAATGTCTTGCTAATGAGTTATCATGATGATGTTTCAATAACTCTTCTCTGACAGAAAGATTTTCTGAAACATACAATGATTCATTGTATTCTATCATTTCTTGACTATTTAATGTTCAAGCTTCGACGTCACTCTTTCATATACTCGTCGTTTCGTTTGCTTTTAGTCTCACAGCAAATTCATCTTCTTGCTGTAAGATTTTGATGAGCTCGACTATGAATTTACTACTGAAGTCGTATGTTGTTTCATGAATTGTCAGTACTTTGACAATTGCACGTGAAACGAGTTGTTTGCAATCAACAGTTTCAGCAACAGAATTAAACTGTTTCTCAGCTACGTTATGATTTTTATGAGTCAACGTTTCAACGTCTGTGCTTCTTGAAGTTATTGATTCAAATTGAGAAATTCTATCTTTTAAGAAATGTACTTCGTCTAAATACATTTCTTGCACTGCTAAAGTCATGACTCTCAGCAGCATACTTCTGACATGCATTGTTGAACATGTACTTGTGTTTTCACAGACATTGTGAACAGACATCTTCTCAACTTCATTAATCACTCATGTACAGTAAATTTCATCTTGCGATCTGCTTTTAACATGTTTCGCTGAATATCTTCGTTCACTGACACTGTGAATGAACGTCTTCTTGACATCATTAATCATTCATGTTCATCAATGAGTTTCATCTTACAGTCTGCTCTCAACATGTTCTGCTGAATATTTGTTCATACTTATACTGTGAACGAACGTCTTCTCGACATTGTTAATCACTCGTATACAGTATAATTCTCTGATCGCTACGAATATAAAGCTATTTAAGCTTTCTATTCTAGTCAGCTTTTGCTGCAGAATGAGCAGCAAATGATTTGCAAAGATGTTCTCACTCTTATAGTCAGATCATCTTGATGATGCATCAATTGAGTTTGTCTTTTCTAATTTATGTGTTATTTCAAAGTTGCAGATCAACAATCTCATGACTCATTTAACTTGTCTTTCGTTTAGCTTTTGAACGTTCATAAAACTCTTCAGATTATTATGATCAGTCAGAACTTCAACAGTATGATAATTGTCTTTCACATAGTGTCATCAGTGTTTAAACATCGCTACTATGACTAGAAGCTTCTGATCATATGTTTCATAGTTTCTTTCAACGTTTATCATCATTCTGAATCAGAATGCAATCAAATGTCATTGATCTTCGTCATTTAACTGAGACAAAATATTCATAACTGCATAATTGAATGCATTGATCTTGATGTGTATATGTCGCTCTGAGTCAAAGTGTCTTAGAATAGATGCTCTCATAAAGATGTCGCAAAGCTGATTAAAAGCTTGTTTCACTTTATTTGATCATATGAATAAACTCATTTTTACATTTTTTACACTATCTCTCAACAGTTCTGTTAAAGATTCTGCTATCTGAGAGTAGTGATGTATAAAACGTTGATAGAAATTGATGAATCTCAGAAAAACTTATATTTCTTAATACATTTTCGATCTGAATCACGTTTTGATGATGTCTATTCTACTTAAATTCATCAAAACATTTTCTGTGAATATGATAAATTCTAGAAAGTTCACTTTAGTGATGAAGAATTCACACTTCTTCAAGCTAACATATAGCTTGAACTTTCTTAATCTTTCAAGAATCTGCTTCATGTGATCTACGTGATCAGTCTTCTCTACGAAGAAGATTATAATGTCATTCAGATAAACAAAATAAAAGTCGTTTAAAAGTTTTGTCAAGATCTTATTAATATAAGTCTGAAAGATGACAGACGTGTTGATCAAATCAAACGACATGATCATATATTTGAAGTGATCATAATGAGTATGAAATGTCATTTTTCACTCGTCTTCATGTTGAATTCTGAGACAATGATAAACGTTCTTCAGATTTAACTTAGTGAACTGCTTGACTTTATTGAATCTGTTTAAAGTTTCACTAATTAAAGACAGCAAATGACGATTTTTGACAGTAATCTTATTCAGATTTCGATAGTTTATGCATAAATAAAGACTATCATTCTTTTTGAAAATGAATAGAATAAACGCGTTAGTTGAGCTGACGAAGTGCTTAATTCATTCTTTCGCTAAGACATCATCTAAATACTGTCTCAGAGTCGTTAACTCTGTGTTCAACAGATTATACAACGATTCATATGATGACTTTGCAGTGATTTCGATTGCATGATCATGATCTTCATGCAAAAGCAATTTGTCAACACTTTCTGTCAAGAATACGTCTTTGTATTCTTTCAATTTAATGAGTAAAGTTTGCATTTCAAGCGCGTTTGTGATATGATTCATCATGTTATTCATTGCTTTCACTTGATGTTCAATAATTGATTCTTTGATGACGTTGATAATGACAAGAGCATACACAGTAAACTTATCTTGTAGAGCTTTTGCAAATACTTGTGCGAAGAACAACTCAAATGCGTGCTCATTCACGTCGAAACATCATGTTCTTGCAATCATGTCTATTCAAATACGCTTGAATTGCATACTTGATATACTTAGAATCAAGAGAGATTCTTTCTTGTCAATAGCATAGAAGATACTTATATCTTTTTTCTCTATGTTTCAGCTGTCTCTCAATCAATAACACATCTTATAGACGTCATAACAATAAACACTCTGATCATTCATTCAGATAAATCTTGAAAGATCAACGTTTAGTAATGACATATTTTGCTCAACAACGAAACGTTGACTAATCACGTTCATCTTGACATTGATATTCATGTGAATCTTCGTTTCTGTCTTCTGATCTCTCTGAATTACATGCTCTTTATATATAAGAATCTTTACGAAGAGAATTTCTTGTTTTTTTCTCAATGATTTGAAGTGTTCATTAAGAGCTTGTCTTTTCTTGAAATCTTGAAATGACTTATATGTAACATTGAATCAATGAATACTCAATTTGCATCAAATTCTTTTGATCTATTCTTGATCTTTTCATCTTTATAATCAGTAAAGTAATGATTCTTTTGATTACACATATAGCACGTTATGTTGAACAAATTCTTGCTATAACATGACAAAGTGTATGAGCTTGTCTTTAATGAAGAATTGAATTTAGTTGATTGATAAGATTTCTTTCGCTTTGAATGAGTCTTCTTGTTGACTTTATCTTGATCATGCAAGTCTTTGTCTTGAGATCATTTCAACGACAAGACGTGTTCTTTTCGCAGATTTGTTTTCAATCAAGCGACAAGATTGATTAATGCATTTCATGTGATAGAAATCGACTGCACATTAGTAATAATCACATGCAGCTCAGATCTTAACTTGATGAATAAATGAGTTCACTTATGCTCATTACTATACAACGAAAGTTGATGTTTCAGAGTGCTCAGATGAGTTGCAAACATTTATATCATCTGATTTGAACGTTGTAATGCGTTCACGTACTGCTGAGTCACATTTATATCTCGATTCATTGAGTTTTTGATTAAATTCAGAAGAAAATCAATAAAATTGAATCACATCTGCTGAGCTGCAGACATAGTTTCTTCATAATTGAATCAAAGTTTCTTTGATTCACTCTTCAGATAAATCATGCAGTACAAAATCTTTTTCTCATCACTTTCAAAATGTTAAAAGATATTTCAAAACAAGATTTTGACATCGCGAATTCACTCTTTATGTTCTCTTATGATTTTGTCATGATACTTCTTCAAAGACATTGAGAGTCTTCGCTTCTGCAAAATGATCTCATGATGACTTCATTTTGTTATCATCAACATTATGAAAACAATGCGTAGATCATTTGAATTCTTCATGAGAGCTCAAGTGAAAGCTTGATGACTTTTTTTTCTTGTTTCAACAACTTGCAGAGTTTCAATCTTTGATTGAATAGCTGCTAACTTCTGTTTCTTTTGCAATTCATCATGTTGAAGCATTACTCATGTCAGTTGTTCATCAGTATCAAGAGAAAGTTCATCTTCTGCTTCTTCACTTTCTGATTTCATTATGCAACGTTCATTTTCTGATATGATGTTTCACAAGATCAAGACATCATCGTTTCAACTCTGTTATGATTATGTTGCTGTTGTCATGCTTGAATATCAAATCATCATTTTTAAGAAGAGTTTGAAATAATTAAAACTGTGATGATTGAGTTTACTAAATGAATAAATGAGATCTATAAGAGTGATATGACAATGTGATATTCTAAACAGACACAGAATGAATATATATTATGATAGAGTTAATTATTAAGAAGCTATCGATAACTTGAGAGAAACGATCGACTATAGAAAGTTTGTCAAGCATTGTCAAGTTGAGCATGACATAACTCATGATATATTAAGTTGAAGATATGACGTAGTCTAAATGATGTCTTGACAAAGTCATAGAGTTTCAGAGCTAACTCAGATCTGATCTTTGACTCAGCTTCTGACTTTAGTCTCTGATTTAATCTCTATGTGTCAATTTATCATGACAAAAAGCATCATCAAGATGCAAGCAAAGATCAAGTAACAAATTCTGCAGAAAAGTAAGAGCATCATTGAGATGTAAACAAAGCTTCTGCAGCAAATCTTGCAGAAAAGCAAGCATCGTAAGAGAATAAATCTGATCAAGAAAAAGTATTCATTGACTGATAAACATGTTTCACAAAAGACAACATTCTTTTTCAATGTCTAAATTCTTTGTTTGCTGCTAGTTCAAGTTTGTTAAAGAGATTGAGACACTGATCACTGTGTAATACACACTAAAATACAAACATAACAATTTGCAGATACAATACACTTCAATCAACAATAAACTAGCTTAGTCTTTAAGTTGTTATGCACATCAAGTGAGTGCAAATCTTCAACGTAAGTTAAAGTAAATTCATTATGTTTCAACTTTTACAGTATCACATTCATTACATGTAACACAACTTAATCTTTCATTCATCTGCTCATCATACTCAATGTGAGTCTTTCAATTTGCTTTCATAATCACATAAGATTATGATTTAGCATCATATGTTTCTTTTAATGAGCATCGTCATTAAGATCGAGATATATTCATTGAACTTAATCTCAGTTGATTGAATCTGCATATTTAACATCAGTTGAGTACGCGTCTAGTTTGTCACATCAACTCATCTCACATAGTTAAATAGCAGCATCAATATTTCATCATCATCATCTATTTTATTGAACTGATTTTATCAATTCATCATAATGATTAACTTATGTCTCAAAAAGAATATCACTATCAGATATCAGAATTCTCAACTTGATGATGAGTGTTCAACTTTCAGAAACATGACAGAGATTCTTAGAATTTTAAACATTGATAAATATCAGCTAAAAAATTTAACAAATCAAGCTGAGTAATGAATTGAAAAGTACACATTTACACTCAAGCACATCAGATTTAATGAAAAGTCAACTATCATTGATGAGCAATTAACATCATTTCTGTACAAGATCAATACACTTATGTTTAATGACTTTAAAACAAATCAAATTTTCAACATTTTAATTGTTGTAATTCAATGAATGCTTTACAACAAAAGACGCTTTGAACAGAAATGCATCAAAAAGATCAATACATCTTTCACTTACACATAAACTAGTTTTACATCATTTTCAGATAATCAATTATTCATCATCATACACAAGATTGTAAAGATTCAATGAACATCATTTGCATCTGAGTTTTTGCAGTCATAAAAAGTCATGTCATTCATTAAAACACTTGAAGACGTTGAACTTCATGTAATGATGACTTCATACTCGAATCTGATCACTTCAAGAAAGGTCTCAAAAATGAGCTTGACTTTGATTAAAGATGTACTTGATCATGATTTACATGATGACAGAGATTGATTTTATAATGTTTCGTTTAAAATGTGAATTGAAATTCTCAAAGATGACATCAGTTACATTAAGATGAACACTATCATTGTTGAGAGATAAAATACAGATGTGATATAAAGAGCTTCGAAATCAACAGAATGAGCATGAATACATGCAATGATCAATCTAGTAAATAGATAGATTTAGAAGATAGACTAGATACAGATGATTAGATACATCGACGTTTTGACAAAGAGCTTAGATAGCTTGTGAGCTAGTGAGCAGGATTCATTCAATACTAATGCGCTCGAGACGCATATGCTAGCTACTAGATGAGACGTTTGCTACAAGCTAGCTGTCAGCTGAGTTTGCATCGTTGATTAGCTTACATGCTACATAAATCAGCTACAAGCTGATTTAGCTGATTTAGCACTACTCTTCATTCTACTCGTCTATCTACTCGCTCATCTACTCTTCATTCTACTCGTCTATCTACTCGCTCATCTACTCTTCATTCTACTCGCCTATCTACTCGCTCATCTGCTCTTTATTCTACTCGTCTATCTACTCGCTCATTTACTCTTCATTCTACTCGTCTATCTACTCGCTCATCTACTCTTCACTCTACTCGTCTATCTACTCGCTCATTTATTTTTTACTCTACTCGTCTATCTACTCTTCATTCTACTCTGTATCAAACGCGTCGATCGAGTGCATAAAACACATCAAACAGTGCTTCAAACAATGCTTTCTACATGACTTTCTATCTACTCGTCATTCTACATGCTCAGCTATCTACTCGATAATCTTCGCTTCGAGCTCTATAGAGCTGACGCTAGAAAGTTCGAAGTTTTCATCTTCTTTTTTCCTTCATAGTTTCTACTTTCTAGAACAACAACAATCAAAATATCAACATGTTCAGCTATCAACTCAGCTATCAACTCAGCTATTTACTCGTTCATCTACTAGTCAGTTTACTCGCTTCAAAACATGCTTCAAAAGACGTGTTGATCAAGCGCATAACATGAGTCAAACAGTGCTTCAAACAATACTTTCTACTGAGCTTTTCACTGAGCTTTCTACTGATTTTTCGACCGATCTTTCTACTGATCTTTCGATCGAGTCATTTAGTGAGCTTTCTACTGATCTTTCGATCGATCTTTCTACTGATCTTTCTATCAATCTTTCTATCAATCTTTCTATCAATCTTTCTATCGATCTTTCTACTGAGCTATCTATTGAGCTATCGACTGAGCTTTCTATCAAACGCTCTATCAAACATTCTACATGCTTCAAAATACGCGTCGATCGGGCGCATAACACGAGTCAAACAATGCTTTCTACATGACTCTCTACATGACTCTCTACATGGCTCTCTACATGGCTTTCTACCAAGCACCCTTCATGTTTTCCTACCAAGCGCTCTTCATGTTTCCCTACCAAGCGCCCTTCATGTTTCCCTACCAAGCGCCCTTCATGTTTCTCTACCAAGCGCCCTTCATGTTTCCCTACCAAGCGCCCTTCATGTTTCCCTATCAAGCGCTCTTCATGTTTCCCTACCAAGCACTCTTCATGTTTCCCTATCAAGCACTCTTCATGACTTTCTACATGGTTTTCTACCAAGCATTCTTCATGTTTAAATAGATGGTTAAATAGCTACTTAAATAATCAATTCATCAAATGATTTATTTGATTACATACGAACCTTGAATGTAGAAACGTACGAAAAGCGAACATGTATTGCGCATTATATCTTTTGAGCAATTGATGTCTTTTGAGCAAATGACTGTCATCAAAAGATACAAGCGCTTGTAGCTAGCTATTAGTTGTTAGTGAGTGACTATTAGAGCTTGTGATCTAGAAGCTCAACTAAACAAATATTTTTGACTGATGCTAGCTTGATGAGCTTGTAGCCAGTTTTAGCTGGTTTCGTCAAATGATCGATGTAAATAGATAGATAGATAGATAGATAGATAAATATGTTTCTATGTAGATGCTCTCGTCTAGAAAAGAGATGAAAAGATGAGTAAAAAGATAAAGAAGAAAAACTTCGCTCGAGAAACCTCTATAAATGATAGTCAATATTCTCATGAACTCTGAAGATGCAACTCAATAGCTTTGCTCGAGAAATCTCTATGAATGATAGTCAATGTTCTCATGAACTTTGAAGATGCAACTCAATAACTCTGCTTGAGAAATCTCTATGAATGATAGTCTATATCTTCATGAATTCTGAAGATGTGATCAAATCAATGCTGTTTCATGAGTCAGCGAGAAGTGAGACTTCGTCTCATGACATTCTTCTCTCACTCATTTAATGCTCATTTCTTGAGCATCAATGTGATTCTTCTATGATACTAGCGAGACAAAGATGAAGGCGAAATCGAAATCGAAATCGAAAGCAAAAGCAAAAGACGAAGATCGAAGATATAGAATAAACTTGAGCAAAGTGATGATTAAAACAATGACTAGTTAGTAGATCAATGACTAGAGAATCAGGTTTTCAAGAGAAAAGATAAGATATATGATTAAATGACTAGCTAGTAGATCAATAGCTAGAGAATGATATTTTCTGATGCAAGAGCGAAGCTTTGAACATGACTAGCTAGTAGATCAATAGCTAGAGAGCGATGATTTCTAGAACGAAGCTTTGAACATAATGAAAATGAATAAAATCATCAAGATCTAACTCTAATCATTACACAATGAACGTTAGTAAGTTCATTGCATAATGATTAAAGTAAGCTTGAATCAGATGAGATAGTAGTCACTAAATCGACAATAAATTGAGAACAGCGAAATATATGAAAGTAATGAAATGTAGAGATGATCACATGATCTTACAAGATAGTAGATGAGCTACTTTGTCACGAAATATTCAACTGTACAGTTTCTCATTTTCTTATTTCTTTCTTATTTTCTTATTTTTCTTACGAAACTATTTTGTTTCTTACAAAATCATTTTCTTTCTTCTTTCTTATTTCTTATTTCTTATATATCAAAAATGAAAATAAAATTGAGCAATGCTAAAATTCAAACACATAATCTTTGCATTTAACAGATCTGAGTCTGTGAAATTCTGATTGATTGAATCTATTGAACTCAGAAAGATAGTTTCATCTTTGATCTTTGAAGAAATCTTTTTAGAAGACGTGATGATGAGACAAAGATAAAGAATGAAATCGAGTATTTAAGTTCAAAGAAGACGCGTTGTTTTTGACTTTGTGATGCATGTTCTTTCTCTTTGAGTCTATGAAACATGTGATATAAATTCTTCACGAATAAACATGACTTAATAAATGAGTCACGAGAAAAGCTTCAAGACAAGTCACTAGAGAGAATTCTTGCAGATGAGTCACAAGATGAGAGAATAAAGAATGAGAGAGTAGAGAATGAGAGAGTAAATGAATCACAAGAGAGAGTTTAAGCAGATGATTTAGACGATAAAACAGAGACATTTCAAGTGAGCGTTCAACGAGAATCTCAAGCTGATGAGTAGTGAGATGAGTTACAAGATGAGTCATGAGAAAGATAGATACATGACGAGAAATGAGATGAAGAAACAGAGAGTCTTTGCTTGAGTTTTCAACGTAAATCTCTAGCATCTCAAGCAGATGATTAAGCAGATGAGACAGAGACTGAAGTGAGAATCGAAAAGATCAAGAAAAGAGAAGCGATTTGAGTGAAGAATCACTGCAAATCTCAAGCAGATGACGAGCGAGAGAATGAGCTTGTAGATGAAGTCGAAGATCTAGATAAAGAACGAGAGAAAGAAACAGTGAGCTTTCAAGCTGATAACTGAACGAATTCTCAAGTTTCTTGAACAGACGAAGCAGATGAAGAAGATGATTGAGCTGAGAAAATGATAGATTTTCAAACTGACAACGAGATGAATTCTTAAGAAACAGTTGAAGCAGATAAAGTTGAATTAAATCATTCAGATCAAACAAACTTTATGACTTGTTGACGAGTCATTTCTAGCTTACACATTTGATGTATCTTGTTCAAATCATCATCGTCATTGAGTAACTTTAAGTGTCTCATTTCTTCTTGAGTTATCTTTTTAGCTTGAGTTTTCTTTTGAGTCTGAGCTTTCTCTTGATTCAGCTCTTTCTGAGCTTGAGCTTTGTTCTCTTCAGCTTCAACACACATAGTCTTTATATGCTCATATAGTTGAGTTTTCTGCTTCTTTGATTTTTTCTCTCACTCTTCAAGTATGAGTCTCAATGTTTGAGCAATTTGTCAATCTTTCAAATCAAACATGTGCAGCAGCTGTTTTCTAGCCTTCGAAGAAAAGATTATCAGCTGACTCAAGCTAATCGATGCGTTCATATTCAGCTCGCTTAAGCTGTTCATCAATGCGTTCATTGTTGCAGAGATGAACGTGTCGCTTTCTGTTGTTTCGTCACTGCTTTACTCAATATCATAAAAATGATATCTTCATGTTAAGCTTCAATGTCAAGAGATAGAATACAGATGCAATATAAAGAGCTTTGAAATCAACAGAGTGAGCATGAATACATGCAATGATCGATCTAGTAAATAAATAGATCTAGAAGATAGACTAAATACATATGACTAGATAAATAGATAAATAGATAGATAGATAGATATGTCTTTATATAGATGCTCTCGTCTAGAAAAGAGGTGAAAAAATGAGTAAAAAGATAAAGAAGAAAAACTTCGCTCGAAAAACTTCTATAAATGATAGTCAATATTCTCATGAACTCTGAAGATGCAACTGAGTCATGCTCGAGAAATCTCTATCAATAGTAGTCAATGTTTTCATGAACTCTGAAGATGCAACTCAATAGCTCTGCTCGAAAAACCTCTATGAATGATAGTTAATGTTCTCATGAACTCTGAAGATGCAACTCAATAACTCTGCTCAAGAAATCTCTATGAATGATAGTCTATATTCTCATGAATTCTGAAGATGCGATTGAATCAATGCTGTTTCATGAGTCATCAAGAAGTGAGACTTCGTCTCATGATATCATCTACATCACAGATGATAAAGTCTTGAAAATAAATTCAGACAGAACTTTTCAAGCTGCATTACGTGATGTCTTGAATTAATCTAATTATGCTGCTTGCTTTAATGTGACTCGCGTTACATCATATTCTGATAGATCAGAAACACATGTATGTAAACAATGAACTAATGATTAGTGCAAAACTCACAGACAAAACTTCATCAATCTCAACTTTTCATCAAGAGCATATGAGATTCATTAATGTTAATGAAAGCAAAAAGATTAACAAAGTGACAAATCAAAGAAATGAGATTAACACATTATCAATCAATCATGAAATGACAATTGATAATTTAATAAATCATGTATGTTAGTAAAGACTGACAAAAAGTTTAGATTTCATAAAGCAGAATCAAATAAATTCTACTCATGTTTAAAAGCAGTTAGCAGTCATTAGCATGAAAGAGAATGATGCAAATGACACAGCTGTTTTGATTACGACAAAGAATAATGTTAACTCAGCTAATAATGCAGCGAAATCTAGTAAATTTATGAAGTGTGTACATTCACAGCGAACTGATGATGAGTGAAGATTTCACGAACGAGAATCAAGTAGTTCATATACTAGATCAACAGCAATTCAAACTCAAAGACATGAAAAAAGTCAGAGCAAACAAGACAGTGATCTCGACAATAAATGAAATCAACACGTCAATAGTTAATGTTGCATTGAAAGTCAATAGATTAAAAAGACGTGTATAATAGCAACGTTGAACTGACAAGAGTGAAGATCTCATGAACGAAATTTACATGTTCTTAATCTTTTCACGAAAGCAATCAAGATTCAATCATTCAAAGAAAAACATAACAAGCATCACATTAGCTGATCAAACATTGTCTTATGATAAGTTAATGAAGTATGTGTATGAATGATAGACTAACAACAAGTGATTTTTACAGAGAATGATGAAAGTTTTGAATCATTGCATTCAAAGTAATGAAAGTCTGATGACAAGATGCAGACTTAAGAAAATAACACATCAACGTCAGCTTTGAATAAGTTTAACATCTCAGCTTCAAATGTTAATCAGTCAATAAACATAAGTTCAGAATTGAAGTATGATAATTCTTCATTGAAGAAAAACAAAATCATCAGCTCACATCGAGATTCAACGAGTTGAATTAAACAACATAAAGCAACTGTATTATCTTCATCTCAGCAGATGAAATCTCAACAGAACATGATGATTTTCAATCATTCAATTACAGAAAATCTTGCAAGAGAGTCAAATCATGTGCAATTAAACATGAATCTCAATGATGATAAAGATAGTGAGCAGAATTTGAAGAAGCATTACACAAGATGATTAAGATATTGAAGTCAATCTTGTTTCTTGATTAACAAGATTGAACAGATTCATGATGAAGATATCATTGACTGTTACAAAGCATCTTCATGAAGAAAACAAATGACAAAATTATGCTCAATTGTTTCTGCATGATTTTAATCATGTTGAATCTCAATCATGCATACATTTGCAAAGAATGAACACGTCACTCTTTTTATATTAGACTTTTGAGATTTTTGTGATGTTTGAGATGAAAATATTCATGAAAGAAGAATTCAATGTCAATGATATGAGTCTTGAAAAGATAAACATGAATGTCAGCAAGATTAAGAATGAAGCATGCTAATTTATTAATAAGACAATAAAGATGCTTGAATTGATTTGTCTGAATTATTTATTGCACATAACACATGACGAGATCAACGATGCTCATTACAAGAAGAAGTTCAATGAACATCTGAAAGAAGACACTTTCAGTACATCTCAGTCTAAAGATGCAAAGTGCTCTTTCAATAACAAGTTGAGAATTGAGTGTTCATGTGTGAACGCGAACTCATCTGCACATCTCATATCATTGAAATTTGTCAATCTAATTATCATTTCATCAATCTTGATCATCAACTGATTAAAGAAGATTCAAATTCATTTCAACAAGAACAATAATTTATTATGTTAATAAATTCGTCATGCATATTATGATGCAAAGATGAATGTGTTAATCATTAGATTAACATAAACAAATAAAGATTTTCTAATAAAACAAAAGTAAGCTAGTTTTAGTTTCATATGTATAATCATGATAGACATGTACAAGACTTATGTTGCAACATTAATGAGAAATTGATATTAATTTGAAAAAGCAACTTCTAGATCAAAATAATCACAGTCAATATGACAGCTCTGAGATATAAAATGAGATTGACTGATCGCAGATGAAATGCATAGAAAAATGATTCAAACATTCAAAATCATCAATTTGTTTAAGAACATAAATGAAAAATCTCATAAATGATTTGTTACAGATACACTCTTTGAACAATCTTTCATACAAATGATGACATGAGTGAATACATTGATGACAGACTTGATGATGAATCAACATGAATCAAGATAAAAAGAAAAAAAAGCTCATTGAGTCAATTTGATATACTGTACATACAAAAATTTAAAAGAGATGAACAAAATACATATGAAAATCATCAATCTTCAAAAGAAAGATCATTAAATCATTAAGAAGTACATCAAAGAGTTAAAGATCATGTGTGACACATTATGATTACAACATGATATTAATCTATTAAAGTTTTTCAACTCTTCTTTTACAGATGTGAAATTGAATAAGCATCAAGATGTCAATTGCAAACTTTCATCAATGTTCAATGAACTTGTTAATTTCTCAGTGATGACAATTATTAAACAACTTCAAAAGAATAAAGATAGAAAAATGTAAAAGTGAAAAGTATAAAAGTGCATTGAAAATCAGTCTTAAATCAACATCAACAACTGAATGATGAAAGTTCATTAACTCAGAGTACTTAGCACATTTTCGCGTCTTAAACAACTTTCAAAGACACAGTTACTTACGTTCTCTGAAGAAGAAAACTGAAAGAAGAAATATGTTTACTTTGAAACAAATTATCTTTACGACTTGAAGAGAGTTGAGTCTTTCTACAAGAAGCACATTCTCAAGATTATCTTCAAGATGAACTGTATCAAGATCAAAGTAATCAATGAATTCATCAATCATGTCTGAAACAAGAATGAGAAGACTGTATTCTGTATCATGAATTTTACAAATGCACTTATTCTCTATTAAGTAAGTGACAAAGTCTTTACTTTCTGTTAATGTTGTTCTTGAAAGTTATCACATGCATAGCGAGAGAAAACATGTTCAACATAATTACTAACATTTAATTATATAGTACTTTCAACTTGTTCTTAAATTTTCAATGACTTTGATAACTTCAAAATTGCTCAAATCTAGAATGATGAACATAGTTTGATTGTTTCAAGAAGACTTGAAAAAACTGCAGAAGTATTCAAATAAAAAGTCATCACACTTTATCATTAATACTATCAAATTAATCAATGTTGATTACAATTTACACAGAATCAAGAAACTAGTTCAGATCAACTTAAAATGAATGAAGAAAGATCAAGCACAAATCAAGAAGAGAGTCAATCATCTTGAATAATATGAGAAGACTATCACTTATGACTTGCGCTGCGTAGATTTACAGATCGAGATGTTGATATATGTTACGAGCGTATCAAGACTGATAAGACTGAACAAGACTGAAGCTTTAATCAATTCGCAGTGAACGCTAGCAAGTTCTTTGCGTAATGATTAGAACTAATCAGCGAGCTAGTCAGGTTTGACTCAAGTTTGACTCAGATATGACTCAATCTCTTTTTTCTTTCTCAACACTCTTTTCTTTCATCAACATCTTGTTCATTTACATCACGTTCTTTTCATGTCACAAACACATTTCTTTCGAGTTTAACGCAGTTTCTGAACATTACATAAATAGAAGCTTTTGTATCAATCTTCTTCTGTATTCTTAATATTCAGTTATAACTATCTTTAAAGATTAAGCACTATCAATTCTGATCT
>JAABUO010000824.1_pt1 | contig 48347 bp, 38 predicted proteins | sample 5559291 | NCBI WGS metagenome assembly JAABUO01 (sample SAMN10711878, study PRJNA513372) | rock metagenome | isolation source: Antarctica rocks | place: Antarctica: Victoria Land, Finger Mt sud
GCCATATCTGGGCCAAACCTGGCTAGCTCGCTGGTTAGCCCTAATCATTACGCAGGGAACTCGCTAGCGTTCACTGCGAATTGATTAGGGCTTCAGCCTTGTTCAGCCTTGGTACGCTCGTAACAGTATGAGCATTGCACGCTTCGATTAAGTTGTTACTGTAGATTCAAATAGAAGAATCTACTTCAAGAATTCAGATAATAGAGAGTCATTGACGAGCATTGAATGCGTTAACGCGATGACTCGTAAAATAAAGTTGCTGCAGAATCAATTAAGCCAAATAGAGATCGCTGAAAATGCTCGCAAAGCACGCAAAAAGCAGTCTAATAAGATTCTCAAAATCAAAGACATCTTGTACGTCAAAGATGCTCGAAGTATGACTCAAGATAGACAGAAATTGAAGGACGAAAGGCAGCAGCAGCGCGAAGAGACCTGGGAAAAGCGCTATTTGAATGCACTACAAGGTCAGAAAAGAAAGTATCCGGAATGGCCTTTGTACCGCAACTGCACTACCACGAAAATCAAACGAAAGCGCAAATAATCAAATGTATTGACAATAGTATCAATTATAGGTGAAAATGTTAGATGATATGAATTATAATATATATCTATTCATGAAAGTGATTGTCACCCTGTTTAAGAATAATCTGATTCACCCGATGCTTCTGGTTCAAAATAAAAGAATTAATGTCCTTTTCTATATCCAACTTGTCCCATTCATCATACCAGGCCAGTTCCAGTTCCAATCTACCTTTAATAAAGGGTCGTCGACGTGATACTCGATCCTTTATGAGGTTTCATATATGCTCTATTGGATTAAGATCAGGGCTATTGCCTGGCCAAAACAACAGATCTATTTCCTGCTTCATAAACAAAGGTCTGTTCCATTGAGAGGTGTGATTTGAGGCTTCATCCTGCATTAATAAGGCTCTGTTTGCATGCGAAGCCTTGAATTTCTGATAGGCGGGTAAAAGAAGAGGCTGAAGAATACATCTGTTATAGCGATACCAGTCAATCCCTCCGCGTGCAGAACGTTCACATGGGGCGAAGGAGAACGTGGGAGCATGAGTAAGAACCCGTTCATGATTCTTTTGTTGACGTAAAAGCTCTGCTCTTCGAATTGCATGAGCTGCTCGATCCAAAGGCCTTCGTAGTACATTCGCGGCAGTAAGAGCAGTTATGGAGGCAGCTCGTTCCTTTTTATCCTCGGGTCGATATATATAACAAGGTCCCTTCCAATTCAGAGCTATGGATCCCCAAAACATAAACGTGGAATATTGTGAAAAGTCCTTGTCACAGCACATTGGATCCCATTCTTCATCCTTCTTTCGTGTAACGTGCTTTTAACCTCGATGTTCACCCAATATAACGCTCGTCTCATCCGTATAGATCACACGACCCCAGCCTTGTGTTGTAAGGTCCCAATGCACCCGATCCTTGCACCATTGCAATCGTACGAATTTCATGGTGTCAGTGAGCCAGGGCTTGTGACGAGGTGAATATCGTCCATAGCCTGCTTCATGGAAGGCTTTTGATATCGTAGGCTTGGATCCTTTGACGTTACATTCGTGAGCAACGTTCATCCAGGATTTTCGCCTCCATTCATAGCTAGACGTGGCTAGTTTGATCATATTATCAATCTCTTCTTGACATAGCATCGGAGGCCTTCCGGAACGTGATCCAGGAGCAGTATTTTCACCATGGAAAGAAGCTGTTTCATGGATTTTGACTCGCTTGTACGCGTGATTGGTTATATCTGATATTGTTGATATGGGTACTCCTGTACGGGCCTGAATAACGCGTAAAGATGATCGATTTTTGAATCTAGCATAGGCAAGAGCCCCACGGGTGGCTGGACTGACTTCGCGACCGCGTTTTTGAGCTGACATGATGTTTTGAAGGTAGAATAGTGATAATAAGATGAAATTCTGAATATATGATGAATGCGGAAGATTATCTACGAGTAATAGACTACGTTAGCCCTACGGCGGCCCTACGGCAGCCAATTGCGGAATCCGAATACTTTCTTTTCTGACCTCGTAAAAAAGTGCTACAGGACTACTAAGCCTCATAGGGCTGCTCGCATTAAGTTCGTTCAGGCTTATCAGAAGAAATGGCGGGTTATTTTGAAGCAATTGCTCAAAAATCGACGTGTATATAATGGGTAGTTGAATTTAGTGATGCATGGCTGAAAGTGGTGCATGGCTGGTGAAAGCGAAGTACTGAGCGAAAGTGAGGGGCACGGATACTTCTCCACTTCTTTCAGTATCAAGGAAGCGCAAGGGGAACAGAGAAGCGGCAAGATTTAAGGGAAAGTACTTCGTTTTTGAAATTGGATTTTCAAGGTTGCAAGTTTCTCTAGGGCTCGGTTTTAGTGCGTTACAGACAGTGGCTTGTCAAAGTGCAGTCGCACGCTACAATGAGTTCTACAATGCCACCTATCACTTCCGCAAAGCTCTTCACCACTCGCAAGTCTCTCTATCCAACCGCAATTAGAGAATAGCCACCGAATGATACAGAGATGTTTTCCCACTTGCTGTTTTATCTCCTTCTCGCCCTTGTATGCCTCCGGGGCATGCGGGGCACTTTAACCTAGAAAGGTTAATTACAGATAATATCGGGTTTAGCGTGCTAAAAAGAGCACTAAGATAATTACTACTTAGGTAGTAAGGTACCTTTACACTCTTGCCGGGGAAATTATTGTTAGCGCGATCTTCAAATACAGGGGAATGGATTGGTCAGCACAGCGAAAATTATCCCTGACTGTGGCTTTTGCGTTAACAATAATTACCCCAGATACCGTAGTAGTCATAGGTACCAAGGTAAGGTACCCTCGGTACCTAGCATGTGCCTAGGTAAGTTCCAACTACTCTCGTACGAGGCGGGTGACAAAAGTCTCCGACCCCCCCCCGCCTCGTACTTAGGGTAGAGTCCACCGCGCCGTATTTTTGCTCTACAGTCCTGTGCGCCCATAATCGTGCCACGCTGACACCCACATAATTATCTCTCAGATGCGACCATCAACGCAACACATATATTCTTTCTCGTACTACGTTTCTGAAACAATGCGATTATGGTTATGATGGTGACGGTCATCATAACTCTCTCTCTCTTCATCAGGCTCAATTCTTTAATAAGCTGTTTGGAATATTTTGGTGTTCTGCGTCCCAAATTAAAAAGAGTCGGGAGAAGACGTGCTGCTTCTTTCCTTTCCAAGTTTGCTTCATTCCCCAGATTTCGCCTTGTTCAGACTATTTAATCGCCTATGATGCTCGCGATCGAGCCAACCCCTTCAGCGTTCCCTCCAACGCCCCCTTCAACGCCTGAGTGTCCAGCCACGTGGCCAGAGACCAGGGATATTACAGATCTCGCAAATGAGTTGTCAAGGATCTCAGCGAAAATAGTGTCAGGCAATCCGTTGCGGCACAACGTAAATTCGAAGTCGGGATTCAACCGGGGCGAGTCTCACGGCGAATTGAAAATTAGCAACAATTCGATGACTCCATCAGAACTCGAGCCCAGAATCGGCAATCAGGTCATCATCTTACTTGGGACAGTGAAGCCCAAGAAGAAAACTCTTAAATTTCTGCTCCACTGAGAAATTCGAGGATATTACCTGACAATTCGGGATTGAAGTATGAAACAAAGTATTGGGGGCATAATTACAGAATGTTCTTTTTGATAGCTGATGAATTGTCATTTCACAAATCGATGCAAACATATTGTCCAAATCCTCCACCCACTTCTTGACCCATATGTGGCGGAATCGATTTACCATGGACAAAATCTTCGTCCATTGCTTCTCTAGTCTTCTCCTTATCTTGCGTCCTGACATTAGCCGATTAGGGCAGCTCTGCCCGTGGGTCTATGATGCTCTTATCAATGCCGGACTCCCATCTCCAAGTACCGAACCACCGACTGCTGTCTGGCTTGAAGCCACAAAGGTTTCCAGCTTTAGTCAGCGCAAAGAATCGACTTAGACTTCCTCTATTTGCAGCGCATACTCAGCTATACTACCGCATATACAATTTACCTCTACAGACGTCAATAAGTTCAAAGTGCGTGTATTACGAAAATGTGGTCTGGGGCATTCTCAACCCGCTTTCGTTGGTTACTATGCTTGCCGGCATCTAAAACGACCAATGAAGAGTTCTGTTGCAACATTATTGAAGTCGACGCCAGCCTTGCTACGCAGCATTTTCTGTCTCCGCTTTGCCATGTGCTTGTCTGTCGAAGTGAACAGCTTGTACTGTCAACACATCTCGTCTTTCAAACAAGAAGAAACTTGAAGTCATTGTTGCTGAACGCCTGGGAGAACAAATCTGATGCCTTTACCTCGAAGCTCGACAGTCTTTATCGAGTTGTCCTGACGGCCTTAATAGTACAGTTCTCTTTCTCTGCGGACCATACAATTAGTAACCTTGTTTCCAGCAAGGGAACAGGTTCATCTAGACAGGAACGTACTTTGAGTTACAATGCTACTTAAATGATCTATATAGAAATGAAGCCCTGAAAGAATACAACCACACAAGAGGTGCCCCAGATTGCCGTCGGCCTTTTTGGGGATGCGCCTGGCCAAAGTAGCGACGGTCGAATTTTCCCCTAATCTTTGAGTATTCGACAGAGTTGCAAGTAGTGAGGAATTTGAACATGTGTGGTCTATCCCAAGGATGGGAGATTGAAAAGGCTCCAGTGCAGCCGAGCGAGACGCCGCGCATGGCCCTGTGGAATATCGGGACCATGTTTGTGTCCCACAGCGTCACAGACTTCGCGATCTGTCGGGGTCATAGAATGATACTTGTTGTCGTATTGAAGATACTACCGAGACCGCAGCGTTAGCTCTACCTGCTACGAGGTGTGAGGATCTAGCGTACAATGAAGCATAGCTCGATGCTAGCGCGCAAAAAACGAAGACGTTGGCGCTTCTCTCGGAGACGTGCGCAAGAAGGTGAAGGACGAAGGGAAAAGGGGGGAATCTCTTGGCTCTTCTAACCAGCAGAAGGTTCGTAGCCAGCACCACGTACAGGTGGATCCCATCGCTGGCCTCCAGGAGTTGTTTAAGCATCGATAGTATCTCAACAATAGTAAATCAATCATCATGATAGTGTTAACAAGTAAGAGTAGACGCTGTCAGAATCATGTTCGAGTCGACATCTGCTATTTTATGTTATATAGTGCGCGCTGATCATAACTGAGCTAGCGCTGCGTATGTAATACCTGCGTCACTCTCGTATCAACCTTAATGAATCACCACTGATTTTTAGAGAGCACTTAGTTCTGTCATTTAACTCTGTCAGTCATCTAGTTCTGTTCTTTAGATCTGTCATCTCATCTAGTTCTGTTCTCTATTGTCATCTTGTAGTTCTGTCATCTAAGGTAGTCCTGTTCTCTACCTTAGCTCTGTTCTTTAGATCTATTAGCTATGTCATCTAGCTCTGTCATCTGTCTCTGTTCTTTAAGGTAGATCTGTCACCTAGTTCTGTCATCTATGTAGTTCTGTTCTCGAGCTTTGTCTTCTGTTCTATAGTTCTGTTCTTTAGATGTCATCTAGCGGCATTGTCTCCACAAATATTGTTAGCATTTTCTAATTAAGCACGAACGCTTCCCCATTTGCTGAAGCGTCGAGATTAACCGTCTGAAGGTGTTACGCTGTCCATACCAGCCGGGAATCTTCGACTCGGATCAGCTTAGGGGCTAATTAGTAGAGCTCACATATCATGCTTACCTCTGATATTACTTTTCAGTCCCCACTAAACTCCTGCATGGTTCAGAGAGTCATCGGTATATTTCAGACTTATGCTCTTGCTGATCTTAAACTGTAATTCCCACTACATTCCTTGGCTGTGCGGCGAATGTGGGTATTGCCGTACCGGTGGCAAATACAATAACACCTTTTAGTGGCTTGCTGCCTTGACACCAAACCCCATTGAAGGAAGAGAGGCGCGCCATAAAGATAGTGGCGAAAGATAGTCATTTTGGGTCCAGTCTACCTTCCGGCGGGTCAAGATCTTGATGGTAGCGGCCCTGCGAACAAAGTCTCTACTCCCACAGCATAAGATATTTAGGCCTGAGCTGACCTTGTACAATCCCACCCGAGCATTATTCTAAATTAGTTGTCAAGGTAGAGTTCTGGTCTTCCCATGGACCATACTCCAAGTCATCTAGTTCTGCCAGTCATCTAGTTCTGTCATGATCTGTCATCTGTTCTTCAGATCTGTCACTAGTTCTGTCATCTAGTTCTGCCATCTACCTAGTCCTGTGGTTTATGAGTGGTCCTGTCATCTAGCGGCATTCTCTACACATTGAGCACCAACGCTTCCCCATTTGCTGAAGCGTTGGTATGTTTCGAAATAATGTTCATACCAGCCGGTCTTCGACACGGATCAGCTTAGGTGCGAATTAGTAGAGTCTACATATCATGCTTACTTCTGATACAAGGCTAACTGTGATGCAACTACTATACCTGTGTATTAGGCTGGCTTCAGCCCCTTCAGGAATCGAGGTCTGAGCAAGCAACAAAGCCGTAAAATGGTGTTGTGGTTATCTTTCTGTTCTGCCTCAGAGCATAAGCATGGCTAGTGTCTTGGTATACGAGGACACGAGGGTACAGAGGCATGTAGAGATATTGACTGAACTATCTAGAACGTTTGGTAGGGAGTTTGATAGAGCGTTTGATAGGAAGTTTGATAGGGAGTTTGATAGGGAATTCGGTAGGGCGTTTGGTAGGGAGTTTGATAGGGAGTTTGGTAGCAAATATGGCAGGGAGTATGGTAGGGAATATGGTAGGGCGTTTGGTAGGGCGTTTGGTATCGAGCCACAAAGCATACAGTGTGTACGAACAAACAGGTAAATCGGAACCAAGGAATTCAAAACACGCGTTGAATTAGAATCAACAAATTCATGAATGAAGATGATTATGAGCACAGCGAGTACAGATGCGTTGAGACATGGAAAACGATCGTATAAAGAGATAAAGATTGATATATACCGGTCATCTGATGTACATACAACGACTTCAATGAACTGTAAAAATCAGGATGGTAGTTTAAGCGAAAGAAAAAGAAATGATGGTAGTTTAAACGGAAGAAAACGACTTGCACGGGTCCACGCAGGCAAAAACATAGTGCGGGGTCGAAAAGTTTTGATGTTGGGTCACCACAAAGATTATTTGTATGAGGGCGTAAGCCTGAACAAGCCCGGCAACGCTTAGAATAAGCAATAGCCCGCTGCAGGAAGGACCTGTATCTACCCTCGTGTCCTCGTATACCAAGAAAGCCGCTCTTACGCGCATGAGCGAAGCATAAGGTATGCCTGTTCTTCAGAGAATTGTTTAAGCAGGAATCCCCCGATTTGAATATCAATTCGAGGACTGTGGGCACGCATCTGTCAAAAAGTGCCTCACTTCCTGTAACTAGGGCACGGAACTGAAGCCGGCAAGAAAACTAGTTAAATTATTAATAGGAAAAAGTAGTGGGAATTGCCACAGTCCACAGTCCTTCATATTATTTTTGATCTGCGCAACCTCATCCCGCTCTGCATTAGCCCTTGGATCATACCTATGTACCTAAGTACCTTAGCCTTGCCCTGCCTTCTCGCTTCCAACATGTCACGCCCTAATGTTAGCACTCACATTAGCTGGCCCAATGAATCTGCCGCCTGGCCCGTGAGCATGGGCGCCCGGCAAACCAATATTATTATATCAGGCTCTCACCGTCACCCCCCATCATCTCGACTTCACCTCACCTTCACTCCCTCTTCTATCAATTAACTTCTCAGCCATTCCTTAAGAATCACAGGGCGCCCATTCTCCGGCCTGACGCTTATTCTCTCTGGTAATCCTGATGGTCTGTTCAAGAGCCGCAAGGGCATAAAACATCTCTCCTGGACGTTGCCCGCTAGACATCGACTTTACGCTTTAACTTGTGTGCTGAGTTTCACTGTCATGTTGCCGACGCCACCGCCATCTCCACCATTGATTGGAATATGTTCCCCAGAGGATCGACTTGGCCTAATTCTAGCTGATCGGCTGAAATTAACGGGCATTCTAGGAGTAGGAGCATATGGAGTGGTCTATACAGCTGTTGACATACACACAAGTGTGCCCTATGCAGTCAAGGCTTTGAATAAAATTGGTTTGGATTCGAGGCAACGCAAGTTTCAGCAGCGAGAGATACAGCTTCATCACGAGGCCAGTCATCATCCCAATGTGGTTTCATTGATCAAGATAATGGATTCCTACGACTGTACTTTCGTTGTTCTTGAGTTCTGTCCCGAAGGTGATTTGTTCTTCAGCATCACTGAAAGGGGCCACTATTTGGGCGATGATTACATGACGAGGCGAGCTTTCCTGCAAATCCTGGATGCTGTCGACTTTTGCCATTCTATTGGGATATACCACCGGGATCTCAAGCCAGAGAACATACTTGTCAGTGACGAAGGCTTAACTGTCAAGCTTGCCGACTTTGGTCTTGCCACTCAGGATCATACCACCTCCGATTTTGGTTGCGGATCTACCTTCTATATGTCTCCAGGTAGGATTTTCTTTGACTATACTCTACGTCTAACTAATCTTCGCTCTCAGAATGTCAACAGACTACTTCAACCTCTTCTTACTATGCATCTGGACCAAATGATGTGTGGAGCCTTGGGATCATACTGGTGAACCTTACCTGTGGCAGGAACCCGTGGAAATGTGCATCAATTGAGAACTCAACGTTCAGAGCCTATCTCAAGAACCCGAAGTTCCTAAGTTCCATTTTGCCGTTATCACCAGAGCTTGACTTCATTCTCAGACGCATTTTCGAGTGTGATCCACGAAGGAGGATAAGTATCTCGGAACTTAGGGACCTCATTCTTAGATGCTCGAGATTTACGAATCGCTCTAATTTGGCCCCTCCTACGCCGCCTGAGGATGTCTCATACATCACAGATGCGCCACATGACTCTACAACGTCAGATACGATCAACTCATTTCAACAATACCCGATTACTTCGTATACACCTGCATCATCTCCACCAATCCATTCTATTGTGACGCAATATTCACAACTTACAATATCTTTCAATGAATCTTCACCGTCGAACGATGAATTCGTTTTCTCTTCAAGTTCTAGCTGCTCAACCACATTCTCCTGCAACTCTCATGAAGAGAGCTCAAAGGTTCAAATACCCACATACGTGCCACCTCAACCGATGGATAATTTCTACGATAATTTCTTTTCATTGAATCCAACGCCGAAGCACATGGTTCCTCATTCATATATTCCTTCGATTCAGGTTTGCAAAAAATTTGATGGGAACCTCTACATGATCACTGCTTTTTGAAGTCTGCATTTTACTCATGTTGACATGAAGATGATTACGAATACACGACTTGAGGGCAGTCTTCTCTTCTTTTTGAGTGTCTAATTTTGCATAGAGACAATAGATGGAAGAAGCTTTCTTGATACTGGGAGGAATTCTGAGTTCGACAACACTGGCGAACGAAATTCCAGAAGTCTTTTTCGGGACGTATAATCAAGGTTGGGGAAGTCCACGGCAATACCTTGCTCCTCTACGTCATAATTCATGATAGATCGGATCTGACCAGCTGAGTGTAAAGGAATACCTGGCTTTACTTCTTACTGTGTCTTTTTATTAATCCGATTCTTGTGCATTTCAGGGCGTTTATTGAAGGCTTTTTTGAGAATAGGCTAGAGGTTCTTTGCACAGGGGATATCCAAGGCGTACGGAACGGAAATACCCAACCACAACGGTCGGCTGGTATGTCATTCAAGACACTTTTCTCTATCTACATTTGTTCTGAAATACGTGGGCTTGGTATCATCTATCAATGCTCTTCCGTCATGTACATTAAGAGAACGTTGTTGCCTCATTTCTCAAGTTTGAGAGCAATCTTTACCGAGCCAGACATCTACAGCACCTACATGCCCGATGTATGGTTTCACAAGGCTTTCGACACGGAGTTTGCCCGGTCGTTGAGCTGTATGCCTAGCCTGTTCATCATGCATCTCATAAAGTCTTTCTGGACTAAATTCTGCTCGACGTCGTGGGTTGATGTTCTAGTCTGCCTCACACTCTGCGACTTGAACACTTCTTTTGATAGTACCCCTTGGCGGGTCCTTGATTGAGTGCCTTGCAATCAATGTCTCGCATGAAAGGGACGTACATATTCCACCACCACCACCACCACCCACCACTATCCATCGCCCTGCATCCATCATTCATCATTCATGCGGCTTACCTACATCAGATCCCTTAATGTATGATAGATTTGATTGAGTTGCAATACGCAAGCCGTTCAGTCATCACTTCAAGTTTCCAGAGCTGCAAGATTTCTTTAGAGTGGTGGCTGACATTCGCGACACTTCAATCATCGTAAATACTGCATTACTTACTATCGCTAGTCTGGATGGGACGTGCTACGTTCTGTCCATGCTTAATGTGGTTCGTAGCTTGATCCAATTTCAAGATGAATGCTGACAGATTTCACGTAGTGACCAAACACCATACTAAGCAGCGCCGCCGTTAGAAGGTCGTAAGCAACGCTGTGGAATACCGTGTCTTCCGGACAAGATTCCAGTAGCATGGAAAGGAACCAACCACTGACTGTTATACATGATTGGTAGAAACGAGAATGATTTTGAGAAGGAGAGAAGTAGAGAGGGCAGGTGCGACAAAGCCAAACGAGAGAAGATCGGTGCTTGGACCCTCATTGCAACCACGACATTTTCCTGACTGCCTTTACTTATGCGGTAAGGGTCGGCGTTTTACGCAATGAAGTTTCTCATCAACAGGATGTATGACGAGCCTGACCGTTACACTTCTCGTTCAATGGGGGTTACAACTTTTGAGAACGCGAATGACTAAAGCATCAGTAAAGTAAGCTGAGCCTTTGCCGTCTTCAATAGAATCACATTAGGCTTCGATAAGCAATCTAATCATTGGATTCACTGTCAAATGAATGGTTCTCTTTGAAACGTCTGGCTCACACCCTACGCAAACACTACTATAAGATTCGAAAAGGCCGAATCTTTCACATCTTTAACCTTACCGCTCCTTTTCTGGACTTTAGTATTGACCTCTGGCATAGACTTTGGGGCGATACAATGGAAGGCAATTTAACGGCAAGCGTGACACAGTTGCCTGCTAATGTTCTCGAAGCTTTCATCCCAGGTTTTTCGATTATCTCGGGATTCCTACTCGATGTGCTGGGCTTCGATATCACTGTTGTTGTGTCCGTCGGCCTTCTTATTTTTGGGCTCTTCGCTTCTCTGAAATTTCTCGGCCATTACGCAAACGCTGTCTTTCGGGACTACTTTACAAGCTTTGTTAGCATCAATTCTACCGATGAGATTTATGATCAGATCATGGAATGGCTTGATGATCGAAAGATATCCACCAACTCACGTAGATTGATGGCCACGACTGGAAAGAGAAGTGCATGGGACCTTCCCGACCTTGACACGGTAGCGGAAGAACCGGATCCAAAAATTCTGATCAACTTTCGCAACTGGGATTCTGAAGTTTCTCCAAAGTTTCTCTTCTACTTTGGTCGTCATATCTTCGTTCACAATAACCGGTATTTTGAGTTCGATCGCTCTAACAATGTTTTCACAGATCGTGTTCTCCGCAAAGTAGAGAGCATTCGGTTTACATGCGTCGGACTCTCGTCCCAGCCTATCAAAGATCTCTTGAAGGAATGCCGCGATCATTACCTAAATAAGGGAACGACTGTTACTGTTGTATACAGACCAGTAGCAAAAGAAGATAGAGGAACAACATGTCATATGTGGAACAAGGTTGCAACGAGACCTTCCAGACCTATAGACACGGTCATATTGAATCAAAATGAGAAGATGCGAGTCCTAAAGGATATGAACGAGTACCTGCATCCAACCGCTATGAAATGGTACGCGAATCGCGGTATTCCTTATCGTCGAGGATATCTGTTTCATGGAGTAAGTATAAGCCTTCTCTTGTGATTCACCTAATGTTCTTTTAGTATTGCTTACGTTTTGAACAGCCCCCTGGGACTGGAAAATCCAGTTTTGGCTGGGCTATCGCTGGCGTTTTCGGCCTCGATATTTACTGTATCTCGCTTGCAGATCCGACCCTTACAGAAGAACATCTGGGAATTATGTTCATTTCATTGCCCCGACGCTGCATACTTCTGCTCGAAGATATCGACAGCGCCGGCCTGGTCAAACGTCAAGAAGAAGGCGGGAAAGGGAAAGACAATAACGGGATCAGCTTGTCTGGTCTTCTTAACGCTATCGATGGTGTTGCTTCGCCCGAAGGAAGAGTCCTAGTGATGACAACTAACTGCCCGGAAAAGCTTGACAAAGCTTTAATTCGACCAGGTCGTATAGATATCAAAATTCAGTTTACCATGGCCACACGTTCTCAAATCTCCCAGCTCTTCACCTGCATGTACTCCCCCGACAACCCTTCAAGCCCCACCAAACTCCCGAATCCAAAACATGTCGATGACCTCGCCTCTGGGAAATTTGCCACCCTCCAATCCGGTGTCAACAAGCTCACACCCACGGATTTGAATAATATGGGGAAGGACTTTGCGAACAAGTTACCCGATAGTAAATTTACGCTAGCCGAGTTGCAGGGATATCTTCTTACGCGAAAGGAGGAGCCACGGAGGGCGCTGGAGGAGGTGGACGAGTTGGGGGAAGGGGCCGAGTGTCAAGTAGTGCCGTGTGAAATTGATAGCAGTACGGAAGTACATGGTGTTGAGCCTTTGCTATGTCTCGACAGTTAAAATGATTGTGATAACGTCTTCGCTTGGTGTTTGTGACCGTTGACAAACCCAACCCAATTCACCTCAAGAGGGGGGTTTTACCTGGAGAGATAAGATACGGAATTTCAAATCCGCTCCGTTTTCACAAATTTGGAAAGGCCTCATTCAGCTCATTGAACTGATTTTTATAGATATTCATGATAGGGATTACACATACCGCGTACAGTAGGTGCATCTGGAGAAATCCGATCGCTCCCGTTTATCGAGGTCTTTGAGTATGACAAACACTAGTAAGCAGGTGATAGACCAAGGTCCAGAAGCAGCTCATCAAGGTAGGAAAAGTAGAAAGGAAATGAAGTATCAATATGCAATATATGCACCAAGAAAAAGCCCTTCCCGTCAGCCACTCCCGTTCCCATCGCCGCCAACGCATCATTTAACTCCCCCAGCGCCTCGGCGGCTCCCCTTAAAAATTGAATCCCGACTTGCCAAGCAGGCGCATCCCAATTTTCGAGCTCCTTGGGAGCAGCGATAATGGCGCTTTCGACGTCATCAGAGGGAGTACCGTCGGTGATGATGATGTTTTATGCTGTTAGTAATTGGTCTCCGCTCGTCGCCCGCCAAAAAACTATCGCTGCTTAGGGACTGACCCGAGTGTACCGCTCTGATAACTGAGCTTTGAAATTCTCATCTTTTACAGAGCTTTGCACATGTCGGTTTGTTCTTGCGCTTTCCCAATATATTGAGTTTGGGTAGGTTATAACAACAGCTTCGCATTGTCTCAAGAAGGCCAGTATTGTCACCTAACATGGACTAGCCTGAAAATTAGACCTTGCCTATCAGAATTCACATATGTTTGAAGAGTGTTCTGCGTCATGGCAAAGCTCTGCTGCTCGGTGACAGTTTGATCCTGGCTCACAGACGGATTTGCAGACTTGGGAAAACGTAGCATGGGTCCATAGACTCAATTGGTGGAGTTTTTTCAACGTTGATTAAAGGTAGAGCGAGATCCAAATCAAGCACCTTGTGCTTAGTACCGGCTATATGTTCTTGTCACAGATTTCAATTCTGGTCGTGCGAAGCTCAAACGTTCATTGCGATGTCCTGTCTCAGTGCATTCTAGACTATTGTCCTTTGAGTTTCTCGTTCCTGTGCTCACAGAAGTTTCATTCCGTGGGATGCGGTGGCTGGGGTGTGGTTGTTCGTCTTTAGCTGAGGGAGAGCTTGCATCAAGCGACAATGTAGGAAAGGACGAAGCTTCATGGCTTTGTCTGCGTGTTCAGAGTACCGACGCTGTTGGTACTTTACAGTGGAAAAAGTGCTCTCAATACTGCGCCAGCTTCCGCCGTCATCATACCTGTTGCTGGATCTTGCCGCCACGGGCGCCCTAAGAATATCTGTAGATGTCTTCATGACGAGGCTCACGTGTCCGCGTCATGCTTGACCTTGGTTTCGGCGTCCAGGTGGCGGAAACGAGAGTCAAGGCCCTCCGAGGTAGAATTGACCGCGCCGAATTCCTTTGATTATCTACATACACAACGTGTATACCTTCTCGTTAATCTTTACAGTTTCTTCAGTGGCAAGGCAGGCTGCCACTTCCCGTAGGCACGGCACAAAGTGCTGATCGCAGCTCTTCTCACCCTCTGGGTCAACCCAAGGCCTCCTGTGAGGGTCAAAGTTCTTTTAAAAGCCGTACTCGAAGTAGCACACCCTGAGTGTAGAATAAAAACACTATCCGGTAACCGGCACGTATTTGATAAAGGAGCCTTGATCTGGAAGTACATTATCATCAGGGAACACGGAAGAATGCTCCAACAGTGATACCAACCATCTTGGCATTATTGTGAACGTCACAGAGAGCTCTGGCGGTAGATCTAGCTGCTCTACAATTTCCTTCCCAAAACCCTAGCGCATCGAAATCTTGCTCCATGTCATCAGCGTTCTCATCGTGTCACTGGGGATGGCTCCGCACCTACCTCGGTTGTGCGTTGACATAATCTACCAAGCGTTTCTTAGGTAAGGTGCGCCTTCCTACGTCCAGCACCAGCGGGGTATAAGGTCGACGATAGCGTCATGCTGTTGCAATATGCTATACATACCTGGATAGGATTGTTCCAGAGTGTGTTCACATTTTGGCCGATTTTTAAACTCAACACATGCGCTGTTAAATCGTGGTGGCTATGCTGATGAGAACGAGTCTAATGAGAACGAGTCTAATGAGAACGAGTCTGATGAGAACGAGTCTGAAGATGAGTCTGATGAGAACGAGTTTGATGAGAATGAACGTTCTGTGAACTTCACGCTTTTTGCTGAGGATAAGGATGAACATGATTGGGAGATACAGGAATGTCTAGGTCTCTCTACGATACACGTTATTGGTGACGTAATATTTCTGGTAACCCCTGAAGATCTTAGTGTTTTAGAGAATCAGGAAGTGCGAAATCTGTTGGAGACAGATCCTAGAGAAAAATATGAATTCGCATGAACCATAATACTTCGAAAATTATCCCTTCTTGTTTGTAGTTTCTTCGATTTATTGCAGATGTTGAAGTGCATTTTATTTGAACCGTAGTTCCCTTCTATTAAACTCTCAGAGAGGACGCACCCGTGAAGGCAGAGAAGGCAGACGAAGGGCCTCGCACACCTACAAGGGTGCAGGGACAGAATTTCCCATTCTTGACATACACTTGATACAGCGATGAAGAAGAATAGAGAGGCCGCACTTCTTCACCCTTCTCATGTCTCACATCTATCTTTTCTCTCTTAGCTACACCTCGTCTTAGAACACTGATGACTGCTGGTGAGTGACTAAATCCTCCTACACGGAATCCATGGAAACATCCCCAAGGAAGAGGTCCGCAAGCGGGAGCTTGCTTTTGTTCTACTTATACATATTTTCGTTCCTCTATCCGGCCGAACACCGTCTCCATCGAATGGAGAATACAGACCAACAGTCCATGGGATTCGGGTCAACGGAACAGCTAGTCTTACCGAATTAGCGCGTTTCGTGTGAGGGGTTTGTACAAGCAGCCAAACCACAGAGCATACACATGAGTACGAGATGGTTTGATCGTTTCAAATGGCCAAAGCTGCACCATTGCTGGCATCCGTGAAGAGGGAAGATTGGTTGGGATACGCAGTCGGGGAGTGCTTCTTCTCCGATCTCCGTCCCGTGTCCGTCGGAACCAGCAAGAAATTCGGGTTGCATAACAGGAAGACAGATCGTAAATTCGTTCCAGAAGCTCATGTAAAGCAGACCATGGCTCTAGATTTGTCCAAGCTGACATAATTACAGACGATTGAGGATGATGAGGTCACAGTAACACTTACACGTAGAAGTCATGTGGACTGGCACGATTCCACAGTGAACATTCACTATAGTTTCGGGTTCGACTTGCAGCTGCTATTCACCAACGACGAAGCATTTGAGATCCTGTCCACGACAAAGGTACGTCAACATTGAGCCGAAGCTTACCTCGCATGTGAACTAAGCTGATGCATAGCTGCTGCGAATCGATAAACCTTGCAAGTCTGCGAGGTTCTTCGAACTTCCCAGAGAAGTTCGCGACAAGATCTATACCTTCGCACTTCCGAGGGGAAGATGGAAAATAAATGATGTAACTAAGTTTCATAGATACAACTTCACTAGAGGCATGGGTGATCCTAGCGGTTTCTATTATCCGCTGAGCAAGGAACTCACTGTCATTAGAGTTAACAGACAGATGCGTCAAGAGGCACTGCCCCTTGCATATCAAAGGACGATCTTTCGGGTAGAGATGGACGATCTCGTTAAGCTTCTCATTGCAGTTGGCAGGATTGGGCGCGAGAACATTGAAATTCTGGACCTTGTTTGGGAAAGCCAAGCCGATATTGAGTGTCAATTGGATGATGCTTCTCTATCGTTACCAACTCTTCATGCTGCAAGATGTGTTCAGCTGCTTAAGCGGTGCAAAAGGCTCGATTCCGTGGAAATATCGTTCGACACGAGTAACACATCTGACGATTTCAAAACCAACCCTGGTATCCGTGAGCTTTGCTCCTTTTGAGGGATTAAACATGTAGGGTTCTGGGAAAATGGAGAGTCACTAGGGCATCTTGATCAATTCAAGTGGCTAAAAAAAGAGATGGAGTCTTCAGGGAATTTGTAATCGATGAGCTAAAGTTTCGTTGAGAAAGGTGGTTGGATCAGAGGGTCAGAGGATCAGATTCAAGAATTGGCGCCTTTCTGAGCATTATACCCATAGCAATGAAATTCGGTACTGGTCAATCTGCGGGAAGACCTGATCCTGAAAAATCCCTAATAGTATGCTCGATTTCCTCAAGCCTCACACATGGGACGCCGTGTTTATTATATACATATAGCATTCTTCGAGGAGGACCGGTCCGGAAGTTCTTGCTTCAGGGAGGGTCGAAGCTCGAGGAGTAGGGGGAGGGGTGAAAGGAGGAGAGGGAGAGAGAAGGCGGCAGGTTCGGTGGGTTGATTGGTTCACTTTCAAATCATGGTTTATCTGTAGGCCGGTCTCTTCTGTTGACTCGCCTCATCAGGGTAATAACCCGCTTGTAGTATGCAGTCAAGGTCTCGTCTTTCCGTTAGCATAAAATCTTAGTTGAATCCAAATTTGCACATACGGAAGTTGTACCAGGGTTAACGAGAAATATAATGGCCACCTTTACTGCTAGCGATGCGACAAACCTCATCCAATCCCAACTGCCTCAAGTACTCTGGACAATATTGTTTTTCTTTCGCGCACGCCAGACCCGATGGAGATTTGCGAACTGGTCGTTTCTGAGCTCTAGAACGAGGGATTTGATAACTAGCTTCCAAAAGCACTCGGTGGTTTCATGCCGGAATATATCTCAGGACGTTCTATTGATATGCGTATAGGTTTATTAAGGCTGTAAGGATATAACGAAGAAGATAAGATCATAAGGCTCGGGTAGACCTATAAGTTGTTGAAGCAATAGAAGCTACAGTAGGAGCTACAGTAGGAGCAGGAGGAGTAGTCGTTCAATTAGGAATATAATTCCTAATTAGGAACTTAGTCACTTCATCAAAGTCAAAGAAGGACGTGTCACGTTGAGACTACAGGTCGGCAGACCAACACTAAAGCTCGAGCATGGTCAGGTAACCATGCGCATAATTCCGCTTTTCCGAGCTACTGGTAATGTAATCTAAAATCATAGATAACCGCGGTCCGCATCAACATTCGTAGAACTTCTAATTCTCTAAAATATATCACATCAATTCTATTGATCAATAATTAATTAATAATTAATCAAGAAATAATTATTTATCAATTCATTATTCAAGTGTTCAACTTAGTTACTTACTGATTTTTGAGTTGACTGACGACTGTAGACTGTAGTAGAACTGTAGAATTTAGAATCTAGTATTCTAGTATTATCGTAATCTCGAAAATGTTCAAAGTGTAAGTTATTATTCATAAATTAATACTTAATCAATCAGTAATCAATATAACATCAATGATTAATCAATGAACTTAAACATTCAAAACTTGAAAACATGTTAAGATAAGATGATTGTTTAATCATTGATTGATGAGTTATTGATAAATGATCAATAATGTTACGAGCGTACCAAGGTGTTACGAACGTACCCTGAGTTAGTCTAACATAGATCATGTTAGCCTATCATAGAATAGGATCACCAGCCTTATAGGGCTAGCCATATGGATCCAGACTTCATATGGCTCGGAGCTGGCCAAGATCTGGCCTAGATCTGGCCTAGATCTGGCCCAGCACCTGTTTCATTCCCTAGTACCTTCTACACCAGCTTCTATTGCCTTCTAGGCAAACACACTCCTTTGTGTTACGGGTGGTCAACATGCGGGTAGTTACCAACAGTCACCTTTGTGTCGCCAACACCTTCCTTGTGTTTCAACACGTTCCCTTTGAGACTAGCGCAGGCCTGGGTAACTACTATATAGAGCGTGTTCTTCTTACCTTTCGTACCTTCTGTATTCTTAATATTCAGTTATAGTTACCTCTAAAGATTAAGCAATACTCAACCCTGACTTCCGTTGGTTGACTCACCTAGGCACGGTCCTGACAAATAAGCTTTACATATATTTTTTATTGTTAAAACTTTAAAAGAAAATTCAATGATGTAACGGTAAATACTAAATAATAATCAGTCGATAAATAATTGATTGATTGATCATACACCCTTGTGACATCGGTTTAAGTCCGACCCATGGGGGAAAACTATGCTATGTGTATCGAACGGACAAAACCCTCTGGGGGAGAAAACCGCTCGCCGACTACACAGCGGCTGCACGCCGCCGAGACAATAACGCTGGGACTATTTTACCCAGTAATGAACCTATAGCTTCTATCCAGCGCGTGACGCTCGAGTAAACTCTTACTGCGTGCCTGTGTTGTTTCTTTGCAATGCACCGTCCTTGCCCTGCTCTTCATTGACGATATTCTATACAACGATGTTCCGGTCTCCGATCGCGAAGACCATGATCCCTTGCACCCGTGGTGCTCGTGGTTGTAATGCCGGGGCTATGTTCCTTCGCTCGATGATTGCCATTCATCTAGCAAGGAAATATTTGTGAAAGAGAGGCGCGTACGATGAGGAGGTAGAGTGTGGTTGTATCAAATAACCCTATCCTGCTCTTGTCTTGTGTCACGTAGACGTTGAATGTGTTGCTGTTATAGGTGTGCGGTCGCAGTCGTAGTCGAATGCTTAGCTCTGATCGATAGTAGAGGATGCGTTCTGATCGTCCTCCTGCGCTTTCGATCGTCCACGTAGATAGATGAATGACTTGTCGCTACAAGTGCAGAAGTTGAGCTCGTCGAGCCCCTCCAGTATATCAGCGCAGCCGACGGGTCACTACTCCTTCGGTCACATGTAGTCACGAACTCGAGGTTCACACCTGGATCGACTATTCTACCTGATATCTTTCCAGCATTTTACCGTCTGCGACGTCGATGAGTAGAGAAGTTCGGTATACCAACGCAGTCGACGGGTCACTACTCCTTCGGCCACTTGTAGTCGCGACCGCCAGGCTCACATCTGGGTCGTCTCCACTACTAGCAGTATATCTCTCCATCTCTTACTGACATCGGCTTGTCATTGTATCTTCTTCGTAGGTTGGTTGTGACTGTTAGGGGGGGGTGGTGTCGCGTGGGTGAAAACTCTGCACGGCAGCTTTCCTGGCCACGCAACGTCCTAACTTCTTTCAAACTGCGTCGGATTGAGATCTCTAGGCTCTTCTGACTTCTATCGATAGAAATAGAATCAAAAGGTTCGTAGCCGGCACCACGTACAGGTGGATCTCGTCGCCGGCCAGTCGATAAATAATACTAAATCAATTAATGATTGATCATATAATTTACATTTGAGATTGACTTGTTGAATAAAACTTTCAAGTTGTTAATTCAAGATTAATCTAGAATTGATTATGTATTAGTTGTTGATGGTTGAATAGGAAAAAGTTCAACGGACCATGGAATTTTTGAAATGGCTCGGCGGTGCGGCGGGAAACCTAGCGCAAAACGTTAGCGTTGGTACCCCAACTGCTAGTGTTGGTCTGCCGACCTGCGTTCTCTGTCACGTCTTCTGAAGCTTTCGAGCTTGCGAGGCCTTGTTACCCAGCTCGCAAATACCCAATGACTCAGCTCTCGTTGCTGCCCCGTTGTCCTATGATACAGATCTTCCAAACATTATTCCGAATCGTCCCAGCATCCATGAAAGTACCCCTAGCATGCAAATGATCCGGCGCTAGTGGACCCTTCGCCCCTTTCTTCCTTACTCCATAGTTCCTACCTACTAGATAGTTCAGTCAAATATATCTACATGCCTTTCTACCCTCGTGTCCTCGTATACCAAGAGTACCGCCCTCTCATAGCTCAATTGTGCCACAACTGTCGAGAGCGGGGTAATGGTGCTGAGGGAACTGGATATTGGGGGTGAAGGAGGAAAGTGGATGAGGTAGCGGAAGGGTAGAAGGCTGCCTGTACATTAGGCCAGAATTTCTAACTATTATGTGGTCCTCGCAGCCATACGAGCCCACGCCAATGATCGAATCGGACGCGCAAAACCCCATCCGCAACTGTACGCCCCGCTAAGCCGTTAGCTGAGTCCACCCATTGGCTCTCACCTTTCTCTCTTCTCTCTTCCGTCTTCGTTCTTCTCTCTTCTCTCTTCTCTCCGCTTTTCTCCGCTTTTCTCCGGTTGCGCAATATTTAATTTTATTCCTTAACTACTCTCTTTCCATATTATAGCAATTACTACATGTACTTCTATCATCTTGACAGTTTCTAATAATGCGAGCAATACCTGAAGAAGAAACAGCGGACCGGAAGAGGTTTCGAACGATCTCACATACAGATGAGACTTCACATTATAATATATTTCAGGCGAATATCGAGTCGCAATCACCACTCTCTTCATCTATTTACCTTATGATGTCATGTTCTTATTTACAGTTCAACAACAGTTTCTCTTCGCTTCGTCTCTTGATTTGTTTCTTGTTTCATCTCTCAAACTTATCTCCTGCTGAACATCTGCCTGCAGTTGTTGAGCTTCTCGCCTTCATGGCTCTTCGCCTTCTTCTCGTTCCATTGGCACTTTGAACCTCGTTGTACAGTTTCTCGTCTTGAGGGTGCGCATATTTGACCCGATTCAAGAATGTCTTTTGTATTCATCTCTGTTTACCTTGTTCTTTCACGGTTCCTTCGATGCTTGAAATCTCCTTCAGAACACATTACTACAGGTTTTTGTTTCCTTGAAGACATCAAGTCTTAATTGCATTAACATTTATATATTGAATCTATCTTATGTCTGAAAATGTGTTGTTCTTGAGGTTCAGGTGAGACAACTTAAAGCTACATTACCTTCTGTCTGGGATTCCGCAGGAATTTATAGCAGCGCAGTTCCTCTTTCTTCTGTTTCACTGTTTATCTAACGAAGCCCGGCCCGGATCATCATAGGTTGGGGAAATGGAGATGAATGGACGAAGACGGAGATGGGATATATGAAGATGAACATGAAGATGAACATCGAATGATTTTTATCGAGTGTTAGGACCATGCCTAGAGCATGTCATAGAGGTACGTGTAAACCAGGTGGTAAACGGGTAAACGAGAATTCAAAGCTAAAGAGCGAGGTCTATCGAGGTGCGAAGGCTATATGTACAGAGGGAAGGGAAGCGCTAAGCCCGATAGGGCCTTAGGCTCGCTCAAAGGACGCGCGTTCCAATAGAAGGCTGGGCACGCTCGTAACATGGAGATGGAGGTGAACTTGGAATAAATGGACATGAATGGGATGGACGGAGATGGAGATGGAGGTGGAGATGGAGGTGAACATGGGATGAATGGACATGGAGATGGAAATGGGATGGACGGAGATGGAAGATGGGATGGATGGAGATGGGGATGAATGGGCAACTACCTACCTTACCCCGGGAATTGCATGGAATGATATCTTGAGATCATGGTGAGTATCTTTGGTGTGATTGCAATTACCTTAACTGCTATTCAACCGTCCACAATAAGACACGTCCCCACCAGAGGAACTGTGTGAACACCGTGGAAAACACCGTTCTGGTTGCCTGTCACCGTTCTTGATGAATACCATTCATCAATGAGAAACCGTTCCTTCTCTACACGGTCTATAGATCCCAAGATGTATATTTGGTGGAAAACGGTTAATCGGCCGAGAGTGGTTCCCAGGCTGCACGGTGGAGATCAAAAACAACTGTACAACATGGCACCATCATGACATGATGTCTTAATATAAAACGGTTTCATTACATGATGATGCCCATACCATGTGATCACCGTCGGGTAACAGCGCTTTACGTACGAGTAGTAAGCAAGGGCGCTAACCCGAAGGGGCTAGCTACAGTTACACGTCTGAGGTGAGGCAATTGTTCAAATCCGAAAGGGATGTATATGTAATTACACACTTTCGAAAAACAGCCATGGCAACCGAAGAACGATATGCATAACATGAGTGTTGAAATCTGTTATGACACAATTAATCACACATCCGGAAACAACCATTGTTGGAATTTTAGGTGTGATTTGGTTGGTAATCTCCGCCCTATAGGGCTGGGGACCGCTTGTAGAGAAAGTATGGTGTGCATAACATGGGGGAATTCGTAAAATCAACAGATTATGAGCCCGGGTTAGCGCAAGCTGCTTAAGTTTTGTTCCGTTCGTGAGTATGTGAGTTCATCGACCATGTCTATCGTCGTCACTCGGAAGCCTCTATATGATAGAGCCCAACGGCGATAATTCAAGCCCCTGCCAAGCAAACGGTATATAAAAGCATAGCCAACCGTGGATAGCCTCAGGCGGGGACAAACGGTATAACAAAAGCATAGCCAACCGTGGATAGCCTCGGGCGAGGGCAAACGGTATAAAAAAGGATAGCCAACCGTGAATGGCCTCGGGCGAGAACCAAACGGTATATAAAAGTATAGCCATCTGGAATCCGTGGACAAGCCTCGGAAAGCCTGATCAGCTTCATATGATACTGCTTCATGTAGAAGCCGGGGAAGCTTGGAGGCTTCGAGCCCCAAAGGGGAGTGTTGGAAATAGGGGAGTTGGTAACGCTAGAGGTATTTAGCCTACCTCCCACTTCTTTCTTCCTTCGATAGTTCTTAGCACATATTACAAGAGCTGACTATTTGATGTTTGATTGTCGTATTGATGATGGTAGGTAGTCACACTAAATGACTAATATATCATCTCGGCATTATCAGCAATTCATATATTAATATTGCTCTTTCTTAAAGTCCGACTTTGAGAAATAGCACTTTGAACTGACCATGCTCTTCTCAGCTGCAGATAGCAACTTCTCAGATGAAGATAGCAAATTCTCAGATGATGCGTTCGATTTCGACACTATCATTGACTTTGCCTGTCGTTATGAAGCTTTTAACCCATTTGGAGCTTTATTAGTAGGCAAAAATGGCAAGCAATATATTTATCCGTGGACATGGAAAAAGGCTGAGCAAAAGCTCTTGCATACTTCACTAGAAGTCGTCTATTATCATGAGGACAAAGAATTCACAAGAATTGCAATGCAGAAACGTTGGATCGCTCTTTGCACTCAGACTTTTGAAAATGCTGTTGATGTACAATTCTGGGAAAACCAGAAGGAAAGAGATAGAATTCGTATACTCAACATTCGATCGCCTATTACTCACTTTATAGGTCTAGAAAAAGGAGTATTTTGTCTAGCCACAGAAGAGCAGCTTGTTATGGTGAATTGCCATGGAGTAAGAATCTCCGGAGATATAATCAATCGCCCAAAAAACATTCGCTATTATGACAGTAAATTGAAGATAGTTGACTGCGAAAACATCATAACCTACGGTATTGACTTGAAAGAGCTGTCTCATGAGAATCACTCAGAGATTAACCTCTGGGAATCTTTATGGTGTGGGATCACGAGTGCTGTGTTCGCTATAAGGTCTCAGCCTAATCTCGACACATGGAAGAATGAATTTGCAAACCGAGTGAAGGCGAAATTAACGACAACGAGAGAGCGAGCGGTAATACTTGATCCCTGCGGCGAAGCCTTGGTCACCTTCGAAAAAGATCTTCATGACGGCAAACTTGATTTACAAAGTAAGGGAAAGCTGCTCGGCTCCATGCCCGCTGATTACCGTTGGAGATTACATTATCTGTCGGCGAGCAGACAAATAATCGTGGAAGATACTAGTGATCTGTGTGTAAACTATCTAGATTGCTATGAACTAGCATCTGAAGAATCTGAAGATGAGTGGAAGGGTATCTGGAGGGTAGATATCGGGCATCGTAATGGTCTCAGAATACATGAATCTGGTAATCAACTTTTTTTATTGACTGATCACAGTTTCAGTATTCTCAAAACATCTGGTATTGATAAGGTTGAAGAGAAGGTTCTTTTTCGATATAAAAAACTTTAATTCTTTGTCTAATAAATTAAATTTTGATTGATTCATACTCACAACGTTCTTCTGAAATTTCCCATCGCATCACACTCTTGATTCCCTTAGCAGCGCTCTTTACGGAGGTGTATTATCAAAGCTTCGATCTCGCCAGTCTAAAAAAGGCGATCGAATACAGTCCGAAGGCTATGAACCTGACACCTGCCGGTAACCCTGATCGAGCTTGATGACTCAACAACCTTAGCAACCATCTTAGCACACGGTATGAAAGCGAAGGGAAGCTGGAGGATCTTAGTCAGGCGATCGAGTACAGTCAGAGTGCATGCAAATGCTTAAGTAGCCCACCATCGCACCGTCTCCGTGCCTGCCAAGATGCCGTGAATCTCCTGACCTTCTACCAAAGATGGTTTGAAGCATGTGAAATGGTGGATCATGGCCTTGAAATTCTACCATTTTTAATTTTGAACCGGATAGAGCCATTACCACTGTGAGCATCGGTCTCGCCGATGGAACCGGAATTGTGAGGGCGGTAAGTTTGAAGGGGGCGGCGACAGCGAGGTCAGTACAGTCCGGAGCGAAGAAGGTGGATTTGAACATGTTGATGATGTTGACAGTGTTGGAAATAGGGGAGATGGTAATCCTCATAGGGCTGGTAGGGCTGGGGCCCGCTTCGAGTTTTCTCACAGACTATGAGGCCGGGTTAGCGCAAGCTGCTTAAGTTTTCGTGAGGACGTGAACTCACCGACCGTCGTCGAAGTCGTTACTCGGAAGCCTCTACATGAGAGCCCAACGTCGATAATTCAAGCCTCTACGCGATAGAGCCAAGCAGAATATGTTCTTCCGATGGAGGGAAGCGGTGCAGCCAAGTCAGGTTCAGATAGTCGATTGCTATTGAGCCGAAGAGAGTCAGTCATCGTGGATAGATGAAGCGATGCACCAGTCATATCAGGACCAGAAACGAGCCAGAAACGAGGCTAGGATGCCAGAAACGAGACAGAAACGACGCAGAAACGAGGTCCATCCTGGATGAACCTGCAGACCGTGAATAGCCTCGGGCGAGGGCAAACGGTATATAAAGGCATAGCCACCTGGAAACCGTGGAATAGCCTCGGGCGAGGGCAAACGGTATATAAAAGTCAACATACCCGTGGATGCCTACAACGTATGCCCCCCAAGTAAGGTAGCCGGCGCGCAGGAATTGATCCGGGCGGGGGAAGAGTTACTACTACATACATAGGTGGGCGGTCGGCCATTCAGCGCAGTGAACGTCTCTCACCCCGATTACTGGGTCAAACCTTGATGTTTTTCAATTATTTTTGAAGCATTAAACTCAGCTGATTCAGGGCTACAATTATGTCTCCCAAAGTATGTGGGGTAGTCAGCGCGCAGAAATCAATCCGGGCGGGGGAAGATGCGAGCAGCTGGAAGACCGAGCAGCCCCAACCCTCAATATCCCCCAACCCCATTGCTGAATCAAACCTTCATATTTTCCCGACGTTTTTGGACCGTTGACCTGGCCCCGATCGGCTCTACAACCTTCGTCAGCGAAAGTCCTTCGGCAGAGGGCGTCTAGTAGGACTTCGAGGCAGGTGGCCGATCGACCGGGGGGCAGGTGGCCCCGCTAGCCGGATGAGGTTTGGCGGCGGGAAGCTTTCTCTGGGCCACGTGGCCGTGGCCACCTGCCCAGGTGGCCCAGAGAACGATGTCGGGAATAAGAGGCTAAGCCTCTTATGAAGCATCGGAAGGGCAGTGGGGTTGATTTTACAAATCTGGTTTTTTATTTTTGGCAAATTCTAAAAAAAACGGCCCGGTCGCGGGTACCAGTACTCTTAGAATACCGTGTATCCAGGGTTTTAATTGTTGGCGCGCCACTAATTTTTAGCTGCATTAGGCTCATGTCTAGCCCAATGTGATATAGCTTATAGGCATTGTATCTACAGTCTAATATTTGGTATGCTTCCCCTCTGCAGTAATAACGGCCTCGCAACGGTCATGCATCGAATCAATAAGCTCCTCCAATTGCTCGGATGTGACTGCATCCCAGGCTTCCCTCACTGCTTTTCTTAGAGTATTGTAGAAGAGCTTGTCCTGATCGCCATAATGCTCCTGTATCCAGTCCTTCATAATGTTTCATACGGCTTCGATGGGATTCAAATCGGGTGAGTATGGAAGCCAGTCTATAACGCGTATACCTCTTTCTTCTAGCTCTTCTCGAGTGTATTTTGCTGCGTGCCCGGGAGCATTATCCTGCATGAAGGAGAGACCTTGATTCATTCTCATTCAGCCGTGTATAACGGGTACAATATGCTCACAATAGGACTCCTTGTTGATTTTGCCCCGTCTTTCTCCCAGAAAACACCCGGTCCCTTCGTTTTCCCGAAAAAACACCCCCAAAACATCCAGCCACCTTTTCTAGGAAGGCGAGGTATAATGCATGTGGGATCATACTCTTCGTGCGGCCGTCTAGTGACGTAGATATTGCGATGACGACTTCCGTTGACCCATGTTTCGTCACTCCACAGTATAGTTTCCCACTGTTCCTTGGTCCAGTTCAGATGTTCATATGCCCAGGCTAATCGAAGAAGTCGATTTTTTTCAGAAATGGGAGGCTTTCTCCGAGCCACTTTTCTGGAGAAGCCTTCCTTTTTCAGAGCGTAACGGATAGCTTCTTCAGAAACATCCCATCCGAGCTTCCAAGGGATTTGACAGTACGGAAGCTGCCGATTCTCCTGCGAAGCACATACAAAATCAACTAGAATTTGTAGAGATTCGGCGTCGATAGTCGATTTACGTCCGCATTGATGTTTCAGAGGAGTGGGCCGATGAGTAGATGCATACTGAACCTGACGGATCGTAATTTTCAGATATTCAGCTATTTTGGAATATTTCCAGCCCAGGTCTTTTAGCGTATGGACCTGAAGTCGTAAATCACGAGGTAAATCCGACTGTTTAGTGGGTGTAGTAGGGGCTTTTGTAGGAGGCTTCATAGAAGGCTGCATAGAAGACTCCATATTGACAGGTAAATATGTGGATAGTGACGGTAGAGTACTGTGTAGGAAGCTGAATTTGTACTGTGTAGATCGGGACTGCAAATTGGTCAGATATTTTGAATATACTCGATAGAAGCTAGTAGGGGTGTTTTTAGCGTGCGCCAACAATTAAAACCCTGGATACATAGTACTTGCTTATCCTCAAGTTCCTCCATCAACAATGCTTACCTTATGAACCCTCCCCACAGTATGATAAAGAGCCGTCGCCCACGTAATCCCAATCTCCTTATCCCCTCTACATACACAGAAACTATGCCTCAGGACTCGGATTGCACTCTACTAAGACTCCCTCCAGAAATACGGGATCAGATTTTCAGTGCTGTCTTTCCCGATTCAATAGATTTGGGATGTGGGCCGTGCCCTCTGTGTTTTGACGTTGAACCTCCAATCTCTCGAAGCGGCTGGAATGCCGACATTCTACGCACTAACTGGCAACTCTACGAAGAGAGCTCGGCAATTCTGTATAAGCGGACTTTCAGAATTGAAATTGGCCCGTCCATAGCTCAGGCAAACGCATTCCACGACCGGTGGCTGGGTTGGCATGAGAGTTTTCCTTTCGAGAAAGCGACACGAATAAAGTGTCAAATCGAAATATTGGATGCAGATCTGATGCTTGATGTTCAGAGACGTGTTGTTGCTCTGTGCAGGCAACTACGTCTCGCCGAACGCCTTGCAAGCGTACAAGTCGAATTCGTATCCAATTGTGAAATCAGAGCAACACATCTGAGGAGAATACTGCATCGCCTTGCACGTTTGAGGAATGTTGGATATGTAGAAATTATTGTACCCATGAAGTCCAGAGATTACCCACAAGTGGAACGTCTGGTTCAGGGCTGCCAAGCGGCCATGATGGCTGGTGAGACTGAACCCAGCCCTGAGTGGTCAGACTCAGATGAGGATTACGACCCAGAACAAGAATTTGAATTCCACTGTTAACCGAGATTACGCATACCTGGTGATGAATGTGGCATAAGAGTCTGTCGAAATATGACTGCCTACCGCTAAGCTTTGCCAACAACCTATCTAACTTCTATTGACATCGTCCTAACGCACTATCATAGGCGTCAAAATACACGGAAAAAGTGGTCAGGGATTTCCTTGTAAACTTGCGTTACAGAGCTCTTCAAGTTACGTGCTGTGATACAACACGGTTCAGACTCTTATGGCATCTTTAAATCCTAAACCTCGCCTTTCACGTTATTATAAAATATACGCTAAACGACCTTGTGAAGGAACAGTCATGAAAATAAGCATATGTAAAATATCTACAGTATTGAGCAATATCTGAGATTATATCTGCATCATCCTCCTATGCATACACCCCCGCATCGACCTACTCACAGTAACTGCATGTATAGTGCTCATGCAGCTCATGCGCTGCGCCTCGACGTATAAATTTTGAAAATACAGAAGCGTTGATGTTGTCTGAAATACAATATACACTGAAATACCGCCTTGAGACGGTAATTTGAACCATTACTGAATAGATACAGTTAAAGGAAACCATATATTTTCGCTAAGGAGTAAGATACTTCGTCCCTTTGTTCGCCCTACTATAAATACAGCTCGGAACCCTCTTCTTCCTTCTGTATTCTTAGTATTCTAGTTATAGCTACCTTATAGATCAAAGATTCTACTCACTAGTCAATACACGCCCTCGTTAAATTCTAGGCACGGTCTCAACATAGAAAATGCTCAAAGATTTGTTGAGACCGTGCCTAGAATCCAATCAGAGCGTGCATGAGTAGACTGTTTGATCAATAGAGATAGTTATAACTAGAATACTAAGAACACAGAAGGAAGCAAAGGGTTCCGAGCTGTATTTAGGGTAAAGCACATAGTGTTAGAACCATGCCTAGAGCAAGTCATAGAGATACGAGTCAACCAAGGATTCAAAGCTATAGAGCAAGGTCTATCAAGGTGCAAAGGCTATAATGTACAGAAGGAAGAATGAGCGCTAAGCCCGATAGGGCTTTAGGCTCGCTCAAAGGACATGGACGCGTTCCAGTAGAAGGCTAGGCACGCTCGTAACACATAGCAGATGTCATTATAAAAATTCGCATGCTTTGCCAAACACTATTCTCCACATCCGCCGACGGCATCCTCTCCAAAATCTTGGACGGCCACATTCACAACCCTCATCGCCATGATAGTACGTTCTTACTTAAGTTTCTCCCTCGTTTTCTGAATTATCAGCCGCGGAGTATATGCTGGCGGCAGGTCGGCTAGCCATACTTCTCGTCCCATCCTAAGCTAAACCCCATCATCAAAATAAGCAAGACGTTGATATTCTCGCCCCCGCCTCATCCCCTCTTCTCGTCCTCGCGTAGCGATGGTGTGATACATTGAAAGCTGCAGCTCCTAGTTCTCGCCCTGGCTGTAGTTATCGTAGATGATCGTGTGTTGAAAGAGCCCTCGACAACCACTACCTACCTACAGTAGAGACCTAACCAAAACGGCATTGAAGCCCAAGGATGCGAGGCGACCACAATAGAAATTATGACTGGACGAGATCACCAGCATTGAAACAGAATTCTTTCCCAACAGCTCGGGAAAACATTCTGTCCAAGAGCAGGATCGCTTGACCTACTGGCTAGTCACGATACCGACAGAGGCCGCAACTACCGCCACCTCAATTAGCAAGATTACCCCAAGGTTCAAGCTTGATATGGTCGAGGATTGTGCCTAAGCCATACAGAAAACGAGGACAATGGATTGGGGATGACAACTAAGTCTTCCCCAACGGCAGAAGACAACTAAACTACAAGAAGGGATTCATAATGTGAGAATCATCGAGAGCTTCCGCCAGTGGGAAAAGACTACAGGGAGCGACAACGTATCATGACAGATTGGGAAAGAAGATAAAGAGCAACTAGTCCAGCCCATCTTGACCAAAGAGGTCAGACAACGCCATCAAAAGACAATCCCTTCTGAAGAGATTTTCCCCAGCAAAAGAGGCCGATCTCACAGAACGTATTTGACTACCAGTTCCGAAAGGTTTCTGATGATCATTCAGAGGGGGAATTCGACAAGCCATACTCATAGGCCACCCAAACCTAGTCCCCGCATACGACGCAATTATCGAGAGTTGATTGGAAACCGTTGACAGCGAGTACATCAACCTAGCCTACTATATCAAATGCCACCGTTAACCAAGAAAAATAGTAATCATGAAACAGGGCAAAATAGCCTTCCAAAGCACCATAGTGAAAACTTGGAAAGATCAGTGATCGTCTAGATAAGATACGCATCTAAGATAGAAATGCAATACACCATGATACTGAAGTTGAAGCCTAGAATTCAAAGAACCAACCTGCATCACTGCTAATTATAGAAGTTAAGGAACATTCGACAACGTCTTCGTGAGCAAGATCTTGAATAGATGAACTATAAATTTTCATCTTCAAATTTACTTCAAAGTCACTTCCCGTTTCCCCAATCTTACTATTGCCCATTCATCTTTAGGGACTCCTCAGAAAGAAGCTGTATCGATATAGAGACTGAAGATATGTCTGGGAATGAGGGTAAGGGAAGCAAGTCTCGCCCGTAAGATCGCTGCCTCTGCTCGTATTTCTTATCTTAAATACATATTCAGAACGCTCTTCCGAGCTAGACGCTAGGTACTGAGGAGTCTCGATGAGATACCTTCACACGATCTACTCTAATGAGAAAAACAGTTTTGTACCCTCACTGTTAATAAGCCCCGTTTGCCGGGAAAGAGACAGCGAGAGTTTGTTCAAAGAGTAATGAAAAATACCGTCTAGAAACCATGCTTTGAAAAAGCTTCATCCAAAGCTCCTCAAAGGCTTTCACTATCAGGGCATCACATGTTAGAATCCCATGAAATATGTTGTCATAATATTCAAGCAAACTTCGAGTCAGCTGTTCCAGATCGCGAAGAACTCTCTTTATCTACGCCACAGAATTGGACGGTAAACGGACGAGTAAGAATGAAAATTTTATCTAGAAAACTATTTTTTAATTTGACTACGATTTAGTGAGTATCCGCCTACTCGACGGTGAATATGCTTCCGAAAGGTCACGCTCTTTAAACTCAAATAAAATTCGCTCTTTATATACGTCTTGATCTGGTTCAATAACATTAAAGGTGTACTCGATCAATAGAAAGTATCGATCACCAGATTCTTTCACTTGCCACTTTCGAGGTCCAGTCTCGCAGCTCAGATCTCAGGTCAGAGCAAATTTTTTGTCCTGTACGGAGAAACATTGCATCGTTCTTGTGCGATCGTTTTTTATCATGACATTTTCGCTGCTCAAAAGATTCAATGAGACAGTATCTTCAAAATGATGAAGAAGTCGCAGCTCCCCTTTTGAAAAGTATGTAAGCGTCGATTGATTATTAGTAAGAGTGACCCAATCTTCATTAGAAGAGATCATCGCTGTTTGTTCATTGAGAATCTTCGAATGTTTATAAAATTTCTTTAAATGCAAATTTGTGTCGTATAACCTTAGTGTTTTATGAGCGAGTACATTTAGTCGGTGAGATCCGGGATCGTAGCATGCGTCTTTCACATGGTTGATGTTGCGTCGTTTTGGGAGAGATTCATCTTTGAAGACTATGAGCTCATTCTTTGTGATTAAGCAAAAATGTCTTGACTGAAGGTTTATGAGCTTGATTATCTCGAAGTCGATCTTGTCTATCTCGAAAGTTTCTGAAAATTCATCATTATCTCGTCACAATTGTACGGTAACAGAATTCCGAATAACTTTGGAGCAGACAGCGATAATGTTTTCGTGCATTGCAATTCTCGTGTACTTTACTTTTTCTTTCGAACGGTTAAAGGTCAGTTTTTCAGTAAGACGGAAATCATTGCCATCAAAGATTCAACAACGTACATAGTAACTTTCGGATTTTATTCGTCGTACTAACAACGCTCCACTGTTGTTACGTCAATACGCAGACTCAATTATTTCGTCGGACTCTGAACCAGGTTGTAACCAAGAGGGCTTGTACGGCTGAGGGTATATGCTGGGAGAATCTTGGCAGAAGGTTGCGCATTTCGCATGATCTCGACAGAAGAGCAAGGCTGCGCATTCCTCCTTCTTTGCATGACCCCAAACCATGATAAAGTTACCGTTGTAACCTGCAACACATTTTTGAATGTCGCTCTCATTCTTTGTGCTAGGTGTACCTCAGGTTTGCAGGAGTGTGAGCTCTCCCTCATAAGCATTCCAATTATACACTCTAAGGGCGGAAGACATAATGTCTTGAATAACAAAAGATGCCTCTATCTGAGTTGTGGAAAGCAAACAACCACACATGAATCCTGGGTCTTCATATACTGTGTTCTTACTGTATACGTTAATGAGTTGAACTCCGCGCGTGTCCGTTTCGCAAGTGTCTTCTGCGAGAAGAACCCATCCATGGGAGGAAATATCGAGAATTTGAATTTCTGATTCAGCTTGTGTCAAATTCCATGTGGGCTTTACCTCCTCGGAAAATCCGTCACAATTCACAAGTCGTACTGGGATTGCATTTTGTTCTTTATTAATGCCAAAAAGTAGATATTCTGAGAAATCTTCTGCCTTTTGAATCGCATTCAAGTGATAGAAAATTTCCCCAGGAACATCAATTGCTTTAGGCAACTTCCCTTTCACTTTTTTGATCGTATCAAGCTTTCATTCGAATATGGAAATCTTGTTGGGTTGAAAGAACATGCATCGTGTGATAGCGTTCATTCTATCAAACAGGAAACGAATCTGATTAATGCGAGAATCGTCATAACATTCCAACTTATTGAGTTCTTCAATTTTCATGTTCTTTGTGTCGCAATACAAAATGTACACACTTTCATCTTTAGTTCCAACGGCAATCTGAAAACCTTGAAGTGCAACGCAGGTGATAACAGCATGAAGGGGACGTTGCCACCACATAAGTTCGCCTTGAAGAGTTCAGACCCGTAATGTGTTGTCTGCATCAGCTGCAACTAGACTATCCCCGTAGTAGATCTCGTAATATATACCGCCATCAATTGGGTACTTTTCTTCCAAGACATAAGGATTAAACATAGTTTCCAACTTTTGATCTTAGAAACGAGATCGAAGCTACCTTATTTATAGCTACGATCAAACAACGGCATTAGTCTGGAATTCGAATGATGAGCTTATGCCAGCAAACAATTCAGATTACCCGAGCTTGACCAGCTTACCACCCTTGCAGAACTTGGTGCTCAAGTCACTTTCTGCCCGACTTACTTCTCGAGACAAAAAATTGTAGCTCTGAATGAGCTGAACTCAACGCTTCAAGAATAATCGAGTCCCTACGGGTAGTAGTACCTCTCTAATTCCTTAGGTGATATGCTGGGAATGGTTTGTGACAAGGTTTGATCTCGTATCTGCTTATTACTGAAACGCTTTGTATGCTCTTCGGACGGTTAGGTTTATGTTGAGTGTAGAGAATAAGGTTGTCGTCCTCGAACAGATGTGGATTGTAATAAGGAACGTTTTGACTATTCCACGACGGTTCTTGCAAGAACAATTCGCACTCCATCAAGGCATAATGAAGGACGAACGTTTTCGTCAAAGCTCTTCAAGAAAGTCAGAAGCTCTCGACCCTTCTTTTCCAACTTTACGAGCTTTTGCTCATCGGGTGTGTCCCACACTCTTGGTCTCCCTCATAAGCATCGGCATTGAAGAAAAGCTTTCTGAAAGATTGCCTTTCTGAAGGAACATCTGATAATCAAAATCACTTCTCTTACGACCGACGAATTCCAGCATACCATGCATGCCACAATAGCATATCGTAGGGTAGAAGCTTACTATGGGTTTCATCAGGTATCTTATATGGCGCGCCTTCCAATACAATGATGGCAGGTGCTATCGACGGTAAATACATCAAAGGAGGTAGTTTTGGTGGTCTAGTGACTCTTTCAAGACGGTAGTGCTATATGCTCAGCACATATGCTCTCGCACGCTCTGAGAGCTATGTCATTAGGGTTAGGTTAGCTCAACCTCCGCTTGGGTATGACTGGTCTTGTAAATGTATCCTCAAGCCGGACCAGAGCAAAAGCTTTGTGAGAGGCCAAGCCATATCAGCCATACGTTGCGTTGATACACTCTACGATCTTAAGCATTTCCTCTAATTCCACCTCGTGGCACAAGAAGCAGGCATACCTAAGCGCAGCCGTTATATTTTCATACCGTATGTCATAGTCTTCGATACCGCCGTCGACAGCGCTACCAAGAAACGAAGAAAGGTAAGGAGACCCCAGCATAATTGCTACATATTCACACTTTAGGTGTAAAGAACACATACTCTCTTACCTCTTGCTGTTATAGGCCAGCCAACAAAAGCAACCATCATGATAGAGCCTACAATTGAAGAGGGCAATCTCCGAAATGGACTATGACCAATCAACTAACGCTCTACTACTTCCATCTCCATATTCCAAGCTTCTTCAGCTTCCCCAGCTTCTCCACCTCCTGCATCGGCTCCACTTCGATGGTAGAATAGCACTTCGCCGTGGCCGTCAAGAACTTAAACGTCTTGCCTGGGCGATGCTACGACTGGCTTGACTTCAACCGACATGTGGAGAAGCGCGCCCTGCACACATGAGTTCTATAAAACGTATTCTTCGCATCGACGAGGTACACTCTGATCGGTCGCAGAGCAGCATCAAGAGCGATGATTCGTGGGGGCAACAAGCGAGGGGGTTTGGGATCTAGCAAACCCTTGAGTTGAGGTGCTGAACAGTCAGCTCCTAGTATATTTGGTGTTTAGTTCGTCAAAAATGCGGGCACCGCTGCAGACGATGAGGTCGGCTTTACCGCCGGCGGTGAAGAGCTTGATGTGAGGCCGGATCTATATTTTGTTAAAGAATTGTTCATGCATGGGACAAAGCCTAGGATTGCGCTAGGTTGGTCAGAACTTCTTGCTTCTTTTGCCAAAAGCAGAAGCGCAAAGGCCTCGTAGACTAGATCCTGTTAATAGTCGAAAATCTACGCGGTCGACGACCCGGCGGCCACGAAGGGCGATACAGACCAAGTGGACATGGTATATAGGTACGTCATTGACGATGCTAAGACCAATCGCGGGGCCGAGGATTTTGAGTAGAAGGTTAGCTACGAGAATTCGAAACCTTTTTGCACACGCTAACAGGGCTGGGGTCAGATAGCCTCCTAACAGCAACAACCAAAATATCAATATGCCCCTATCTGACCTTGTTTTACAACAGGCTGCTCATCTCGCTCCCTATGTCCCTCGTTTTGTGGCTTCTTCAAATGCTTCTCCCTCGAGACCGAAGAATTTCGCTGAGATTGTGGCTATCGATACGTCTTGCACACTGCCAATGGGTTATCGCACCCAATCGAGCGGGGCCACATTCATCATGAAACGGACTGAACGGATGGAATATCAGAGCTCGCCTACCCTAGCACAGCTGTGGGTGGCCTCGGGAAGTCTCGGGTGAATATGTCCATTGATAGCCTAGCTCGTCTGGCTCTGTGGAGAAGTCCAAGGTTTCTGTGGTATTCAAGTCATTGCTTTTCAGATGCTACGTTACCACGGTCTCGCAGAGGCGCGATACTGGATATGCCGAGGAGTCTATAATCATTCGTGTCAGTGGAAGAGAGACTTTCTCTTCAAATGATCCTGCAGAGGGTGCGCTGCCGGAAAATTGTCGTTAGTAATTGCCAATGAAGACTTCCCTCCGGTGTGCCAGCAGGATTCGAGGGAATAGCTCGGACGGGAAGAGAAGTAAGTGAAAACATATGAAGGATGCGCTGCGTGTATAAATAAAATGGCTGCTGCCATGAATTTGAGTTGTGGGCGTAAAGCGTTTGTAAACTGCAGTAGTGGATTGCGGTGATGGATCGCGGTGGTGAATGTTGACAGGTTGATTGAGCGCTATCAAGAGGCAAAATCGCCACCTAATGCCTTCAAATGACGAGTACTTGAACCAGGAATATTCTTATTTGTCTTCAACCTGTTCCCCATCGTCCCACTGCGAAGACCAGCTGTCAAGTATCAACGATTCGTCCTCTATTTGTGTCTCTTGATTCCAAGGTGAATAAGTGCTCTCAGATGCGAATGCAGTGACGACTTTAGTCGCTCGAATCATGCGAGAAGCGCTCCCTCGCCTGAAGCCATGCAGAAGACAAGCCACGGCAAAAGAAGAAGTCTCAATGATCTCCTTGCCTTCGTCCCCAGTCGTAGTTTCGACTTCGAAGACACAGGTTCTCAAGGTGTCTCATTGACACATTGTGCGGCCCAGCCTGTAGACAATCACCTCCGACTCCTCTAAGATGACAGATCCGTTTGCAGCCTGGATCAATCGAGCAATGGGCCGCGAGTCACTATCCTACGAAAACTTTCCGCCGTCAGCACTTCGCCCTCCGCGATTGAATTCAAAAGCACATTGAGGCCTGTGAAGACTTTGATACTTACCACAAGGTGAATAGTGTTGAACCTGCAACCGATTATGCGCGTGTATCAACAATAAAACCCTTTCGCTCATTGAGCCGTCGCAATGACTACCTCAGGACCATGGCAACTTCATGATTCATTCCCAGAGGATCGAGTGAACTTTCCCGTTGAAAAGGACGCTCTGTGACTGGAAAGAAAAGGAAAAAGACGTTCAAAGGCAGATACGTCTCTTGGCTATCAAATGTCGACTCCTGTACCCGGATTATGAATCCCTCGATAAAGTCGAGGGATCTGCCGAGCACCTGCGGCTAGAATGCCTTTGAGTCTCACGACGTAAGTAGCTGCTCATCTCCCGCAAAGTTCCAGTCACTGACTTTGAATAGCCCTTTTGTTACTTGCCAGCGCGACAGTGACGTGGCTTGTCTACACAGCTTCGGAGGTGAAGGATACGATGAAAGAGCCAGATTCGTCGGCTGTTACGCTGTCATTCTTTCCAGCGGAAGGACCTAGACACGGGTCACAGGAGGCCTCACTTTGAATGTCGCCAGCCCCAGTGGATCGACTTAAATTTATCATATTCTCGCAGTGGATGGTAGTGGTGGTAGTAGGGGGAGGAGGAGGAGGACCGGAGATAGGGTGATTTGTTTTCTCGCGGAGGGTGGGAGTCTCGGAACAAAGCGCTTCATGTATCGAAAACCGACGAATAGACTGCCTCACAGGATGATGGAAGGGGGAACTCGTTGAGCAGTCACGACTCGATCTTGAATGAAAGTAGTACGACGGAACTTTGCCGGCAGTTGACAATATGGTTTGAAAGACGTAGCGGAATCTTGTGTGATTTTCAGCTCATGCTAATACCAAGCGAACGGGCTACTATAAGACGCCGGACCATTAGGGCCCCGTAGGTAAAGTATACCCAACGAAAGCAGCATATCTATCATCTCTATGATGGGGTTCGAACCTGGCAGGCTCGGGCTCAGCTTCGTTGTTTAGCTTGGCTCGATACTGTGCTCTCTCGGGCTTGTGCTCTTTAGAACTGTTAGAATTTGAAGGATATCGATGTTGCATGTGGGGAGGAGAAGGTGTTGGAAATAGGGGAGATGGTAATCTTCGCCTTCATAGGGCTGGTAGGGCTGGGGCCCGCTACGAGTAGTAGAGTTTTCACCTTCCTCCTAGATAGCCTCCTAACAGCAACAACCAAAATACCAATATGCCCCATATGACCTCGTATTCCAACAGAAGGAGAAAACTCTACTAGTGGGCCCAATAAGGCGAACATTACCAACCCATACGTCCAACGACCCGCTCTTCCGAGTCCAAGTTCCTTGTTAACGTCGCCTTCAACAACTGGGGCTGCGGCTAGCGATATAACTGGACGATTTTTCCCATTCCTTCGGTGTGGTAAGGAGAGACACCGTCATCGTCCTGGGTCCACTTCGATTGCTTGCTAATCGTTTTCGAGGCCAGCTCACGGCCTGCTTGGGGACGAGTAGAAGGAGGACGAGGCAGGAGGGAAAGGATTGGATGTCCAACTTTGACGGACGACGCTGATAGATCTGCGAAGGTGGAGATTTACAGGTTTACACTATTCGAGTCCCTACCCTAATGGAATGCCCCAACCATGGATGGGTCAAGCTAGGCTTTAGCGAGACGCGTAGGTGGAGGATTGGATACCCATTTGATCTTCTACCGCTGTCTGCAAATCTGATAACCAATCAGAAGCATCTGCAATTACCTCAACGCATTGGACAATGCCTATGGAAATGGCAAACGAATGGCACACAATTCGCGCACATGATACGGAGGGCATATGTGGCTTAGCACTCTCCGATTGTGGTGTTGTAATACGAGGTCATATGGGGCATATAGTATATGGGTTGAAGCTATCTAGTAGGTAGGAACGGAGGAAGGAAAAGGTGGGAGGAAGGTCAAATACTGAGTCCACTAGCGCCGGATGAATGCGGCGCCGGATGAATGCGGAGATTACCAACCAAATCACACCTGAAATTCCAACATGTGGGGCTGGTGATACTGCGTCTCAGACGCCGCCGCTGGCCATAAAGGCGAGATTCGCTTCGTGTGCGGTTGCGTGGGACGGAGAGGAATAAGGATGCCCTGGGCCATAACGTACGCCAAGCAACATATCTAAATATACTTTCACGGCATTGGAAAGTTTTCGAATGTGTGTACAGGAGGTACTCCCCACGGTTATCTCTATCCTCGAAGAGAAAAGAGGAAAGACTATCCCAGCCTCCGCTGATCCCTCAACCCCAAGTCAGATCGTCATAATACGGCTCCACCTTGCCGCCACTCGGTGGCTTGCGCCTCCTTCCTCTGTGGCCAAGAAAAAGGCGTTGGGACCGTCTATGCCCTTGCCGCGCTGCATATTGCTGAGGGTCGCGCTTCTTTACAGACAGCCTCGATAGAGCATCCCAACATCAGTAACAGAAGGAATGCATATCGCAGTAGGTGCTGTCGCGATGTTGGTGATGACGACCCTTCTCTTGCGTCTCTGGTCGCCATCGACGACGAACGTAGCGTGATTTGTGGGGCCCTTGGTCATCGTGCGACTGGGTAATGATGTTACAAGGTGGCAGTGAGAGCCCAAATAAAGGTTTGAAGATTTGGGTTGTAGGACGGGCAAAGGGGCACTTCCATTACGAGTATACTTGTCTCCTTTCACTGTACAAGTGCTCTCAATACTATAAAACTCGAAGAACAAGCACACGATCCCTCAACAGCCTTGTATAGCGCAATTTTTTTCCAACGCTCTGCGGTCAATTATATGGGGTAGGAAGTACACGAAAAGGTTTCTCAGCATTGGCATTCTATAACGGTAGATAAAGGATGCAGCCCAAGTTACGCTGGCGTGACAAAGCAAAATAACGGTCTTTGGAGGCGAGACCGCTGTGCTCGTTGACTTAGAAAAGCTCCAAGAACTCCCGTCCACATTCTCCTTCAATACAAGCTACACTTTCGAACCAGGCATGGCACACATTACCAAACCTCGCCGAAGCAGGCGCCGATATAGCCACCGTATAAGTGCTTGCTACACAGCAACGGCAGGATCTTGCCTCCACCGAACTGTTATTAGTACGATCTTCAAATTCAGGGTTGTTGATTTGTCAGCACCGCCAAAATGATCCCTGATTGATACCCCAACTCTTACAGTACCTGGAACGACAGGCCCAGGAGGGAAGGGCAAGCTTGGTCGTGAGATTGGAGGACTCTGCTGGCAATCCTGCTCCTTGATTGTGAGAATGCAATACTACCTTGCCGGGGTAATTGTTGTTAACGCGATCTTCAAATACAGGGGAATGAATTGGTCAGCACAGCGAAAATTATCCCTGACTGTGGCTTTTGCGTTAACAATAATTACCCCAGATACCGTAGTACAGCTGACTGCTACCTGCTGCCATAAGGCCACAATCTCGCCTCCGGGCTACGTGGTTTTTGGTCACTTGTCTTCATGACGATGCTGCGCCACGACTAGATACCTCAACGCAGACGACATTAGCAAATCGATCTGTCAAAGGCACTGGATAAAGAGATTGATCCCTTTGGGATGGTCTACAAAGTTTCCAAAACTTTATCTTACTGTCGGTAATCTAATTTAATCTTCTTGCTGTTATCTTATACGTAATGACGATAATCCTGATAAGCAATCAGAATTCTGGTGAGCTCGAACGCTCGTTGAATAAGGTCATGTCTGATTCTGACTCTTTCATTACATGTTTAGAATCTTGACTTTTCTTGTAGCTCACTTCTTTCCATGGATGCTCTGGGTTATCATCAAGATATTCAAGCACTGCAACCCACTCCAATAGCTCTAACAAATAATTTTGATCATTCTCTACTTCGTATCTCAAATTGTTCTCTAATCCCTCATGTGCGGATTCATCAAAATGACGTTTTGCAATATAAATCTTCAGGAAAGATCTGAATCCTTGAAGCGTATTTTCTGCTGTCGACCCTATTATAAGCGGGCAAAGTCTTGCCTGTACTTCTTGAAGTGTTCTGCGTTCATCTTTCATCAAAGTGCTTTTGCTTAGCTGTAATAGCAAGTCAAGGTCGATCCTGATCAAGTCCATGTTTGCATGTTCATCTAGGAAGATGCACGCACTTATAATTTATAAATGTCATCAAGCTTACGGAATGAAACAAAACAGAATTTCGGGGCTTGGTGTCTTATTTGCTATAAAGCTTCTGACAGCGAGTGTTCGTATTTTTACAAGACAGAATGTCGCTCTCGTCGGCTCCTACCTTGCTCGAGCCTAGTAAAGGCGACCGCAAAGACCGCAAAGACGAATTGTCTCTACAGGAAAGGTTTCAAACTGCGATCGAGCGGTTGAAAGGAACTGTTCCTCGTGAAAATCAGGAATTACATCAACCGCTACAGCCTCTTTGCGCCTATCTAATTACTATGCGCGCAGGGCCTATCTATCGGCATCTCGCCTATTATCATCTCTGGCGCATTGAAAAAAATGAGGTGTCTCGAGGCCAACTCATATCAAGTTTCGCGGAATACACTGGAGTGGCCAAGACTACAATCCAATCGCAGATGAAAATCAAGGGGTCATTAGTTAACGCTATCTTGATAAGGCTTCAACCTGGCGAAAAGACTCACTCGGGCGAGAAGACTCACTCGGGCAAAAAGACTCCATGGGCCATAGTAATTGTGCTATTCCTGCTCATACAGCCTATGATCAAATCTGGAAGCCAAGACATCGTCGCTTTCGTCGAAGAGCTTTTGCGAGGTTACAAGGATCAAGACTGGCAACACCCTTCTTTTGCTACTGATTCCGTTCTAGATGTAATTCAAATTGCTACTGGACTCCATCTTAAATCCAAGCTACGAGACTGCCGACAGTCCAGAGTCATAAAGCCGCCGCCCGAAGGTGGGCTTTACAAGCTTGATCTTCCAAATTCGTTGTTGCAAGAGGGGTCAGGACCGAATTTCGAACACGAATAGACAAGCTGTACAACCCCCGTGATGATCCTTATATGTGTTTTTTTTATTGCATTGACTGTCCCGGATGTCTACAACTCTGGTTTTTGTTTGTATATTAAACACACTAATCAATAACAATAAAAGATATTTACACTGTAGTACCGCATGCAGTCCATTGGCGATAATGAAAAATTAACTCTTATCGGCAAACTTGAACCAGTGAAGAGATTTATGCTGTCAGTGATCTCGAGAGTTGTTGCGAGTATCGAGCCTCACTAGTCTTTTAATTCCATATATTCTTAGATGTCTGAACTGTGCAGATCTTCGTGGCATCGGTTAAACAGATAGGGAATACCTCGTAACAGGTCGTAAAGCTCAGCCAACCTAATGTTCAGTAGATGGGAATTGGTAATTTCCGCCTCCACCAGTCTATGAAGTAATAGGTGGGGTAACATTGTATGGGAACGAAGGAATTACGGGGTCCACCTATGAAATAGTGACGCAGCTAGTGATGTCAGCGGCGTTGCTAACCAACCATTTCACCAGCCAGCAAACTGACCTTATCTCCAAACCTTCCACTAGTCTTTTCAGTAAGTTTTTTTCTACATGACTAGCATAGATAGATTTACCATACGAGGGTCCATGGCGGATTCTCCCTTCCGCCCGATTACGCAGCGTAAATTCGGCCAAAAAAGTAAATTGTTCGCCGTCAGCCGTCATAACAAGGGTAAGCATTGACTGTTGGTAAAATGAGCTCAGTAATCAATACACACAAGTATATAATCCGACTGCTTCCTCGCTTTAATATCATTTTGCATAAATAAATATTTGAACCAAATGCCTCAACGTACTAAGTATCCTGTAAAGAAATTTAGTCTCAGAGGCGCTTCGGATCCCGACAACGGTAAAATCGCTACCAATGGACCATATATTTCAGATTCCGATCATTCGGAACTTCGGAGCCGAAGAGTCAAGAAAAGACCACGAGCTGCTGATGCGATCTCAAGTGATTTGGAGATCTCTGAAAGCTCATCTGACAATCCAGCTGAAACTTTTTCTCCATCGCTAGCAAAAGTCAAAACGATTCAAGACCACCTAAAATCAACTCTTAAAATGGTCGCTGAATTGGAGCGGGATTTGTCGCTACAGGAGGAGGAGCAGGAGGAGTAGTCGTCCATTAGAACTATAGTTGCTGCGCTAGCCTGGTTGAGGCCAGCGCCAATTGCGGTAGAAAACTTAAGGTAGAATATACACCCTTAGACAATCATCAGATCTACCCTTCATCACCAGAGGATACGAAGTGTGTTCCTATCCACAGGGTTTCATGTCATCTTTTGTAACGCTTGATTTTTAAAAATAAGTAGCAGGCGCAACATGAGTTAGATTACATAGTAATACAAAGTTCTCTTTAATACATAACCATTGCACTAGTTACATCATTAGCTGACTCCGCTTCCGCTGGTCCCCGCGTACGAACGGCGTATATTAGGTTCGATTCCTAACAGCGCTGGTACAATGGTGTTGTGGTATTCTTTTCTCTTTGCGTAGTATGTTCGGAATTAAATTTAAATCGATCATTCATTGATTGATTGATTTATACACCTACTCTACTATGGTAAGACTATTTTATTTCCTTGAGAAATTTTTCTAGCAGGCCCTACTGTAGCCGCGCCTACCAGCTGCGGAAGAGCAAAAACTTCAGCTTATCCACAACTTATTTGCTAGCTAGAGACCATTTGCCCCCGGCTGGTTCCAAGAACACCACTGGTCCTTCCCGTTCGTTTCATTCCACATCGCCGTCCATGATTACTGTCTCGTAGGCCCACCGGCATTATTGCTGTTGGAAATAGGGGATGTGGCTCTCTTTTCTCTTCCTTCTTCGCCGGCTTGACCGTTTTCTAGAGGTAGCCTAGACCTTACAAGCATGTGCTTCGCGTTTCCTCCATCCACACAAGCAGATTGCGCTACGGACCGTTGGCACATTCATCTCGTATAGAAAACGGCTTCGCGTTATCTTGAACTGTCTAGACAAATCGAATTTGTGAATGCTGGCCACTTCGACGTGGGCTTCCACCTAGCTGGCAGGGCTAGGTGGATTTTTGGTCTATGTACATATGTGGAAGCTGGCCACTTCGACGTAAGCTTCCGTTCGTTGTTTGGCCACATGGTTATCTAGCCACGTGGGCTTGTTGTTTGTGAGCATCGCGACGCGACGCTCGGTCTATGTGTTTGCCGTGGTAACCTCGTAGCCAGCACCGTGTACTCGTACAGGTGGGTTCCATCGCTGGCCACCCTAATGGATAAATAATTTGAAGAGTTATTGCATTCCATAAGCAGAAATGCTGCCCCCGTCCTGCCTTACGCTGTAGGTAGTACATTGCCTGCTTAAGATGACGTTTTCAATTACTCAGCATACGAGGCTGACATCTTTACACCTTAGATAATTATGGGTGTGATGGAACCATGTTCGAAAATTTACAAAATATAAGAAGCCTCATACTCTCAAGTTTCACTGTCACTAGGTATCATGTGTTGTGTGTTGTGCATGCACCTTCTCAAGTGCCTCCTTTATAGGAAGGTTAAGACTAATTACCATTCGTTCAGTCCTTCGGCTGAGACCTTAGTCGCGCACTCCGAGCATGATAGCGTGTCTCGTCCAACGAAACAAAGCCGTTCTTGTGATTTTTGAATTGTTGCAATGCATAGTTTAGACAGGTGGGGATTTGGGATCGGAGAAATGGGAAGGAAGGGACTTCTCTCCTGCTTAGAAATTACTTTTCTCTTTCTTTACAAGCTTTATTCATATATTTTCTTTGCTTGAGTGCCTGATTAAAAGGACGCCCAATTGGAGTGGAATGTGAGGACGGGTGTTTGGTGATGATTCAAAACTTTGGGGGCTGGAATTATAATATTACTCGTGGAATCTAATCAACGGATGGTTGGGAAGCTTTACAATACAATGTTTGCCTAGTTGCGATTACGGGCAGAATAAGCAGACTCTATACATGGTAGAGACTGTCATTTCTCTTGCCTTATGATAGTCATTTGGAGAATTAGCATGACTACCTATTTTTCGGACACATCATCGTGATTTGCGTCGGAGAAATCACTTCAAACGAGCGACTCGGAAGAGAATACTAAAGTAGAAATAGGCACGGATGAACTTCAGAGTCGGAAACTTCTAGATAAAGCTTCAGTGTTGAAAAATACAAACTTGCAGTGAACGATTCAATCTCTGAACCTTCACAGCCACCTTATTACAACGATCTTTACGAGGGAAAGTAATCGAAAACTCAGTGTCACGATTGATGTAAGAACTAATTCTTCTTTGCCTAAGCTGTCTCAGGTCTGTATCGTTCATGTTCTAAATGACAACGTAGGCATACTAGCTGCAAGAATCAGTTTCACCTGAATCGATTCTTGTTGATGAAAAACAATTTTTCATCATCGCTAATGAGCTGTACGTGCTTAGAAGTGCAGAATAAGGTCCCTTGAAGTTGAATTTGAAGTTTTCATCCGATTCAATGTTAAGCTCCACGACTCTATCAAAACCCCAATGATTATTCTGTGTCATTCTGGCTGCTGGTTGCTGCAGACCGGGCAGAGGTGCAGAAGGCTGGTCGATCTTCTCTTCTCTTACACTATTTTCATACAAGTCGTTGAACCTAGGCCAACTCTCTGGGGTGGGTAAGCGCTTCGACATTTGTTATTCCGAATTTTCCTTCCATCGCATTTGGTTTATATACTTCGCATGCGTATCCTAGCTCGGCCAGTATCTTGACCGTGATTACAGTAAAATCAATTCAAACCGAAGGTAAGCATTAATATCTCACCATTCGAGCGTACATATTGTCGTCGCTTCTCACGCAATCTTATTTGCATGTCATCTCTACTGAATTTCGTTTCTGCTGATGATGTATATCTGTTAAGCAAACTCTAACCATATTCACGCCAAGAAGAGTCTCTTCATCAAATGCTCACCTCTCTTCATCTGACAGTCCTAAATACTAAAGCGGAATTTACCGTGGTATTCGGAAGTCCTTGTGCTCCAACCTTTGGCGACTTGCCAGCTCGAGGGGTGATCGTTCAAAGTCTCTACGATGATACCTGAATAGCATCGAGCGGAAAAAGTGAGAAGTCAGTAGAAGACACGGCTTAGTGAAGAGTTCAACATTGCTTGATAAACCTATAAGTCTCACACTTTCAAAGAAAGAGCTAAGCTGGCGATAGAGGAGGACAATCGACCACAGTCTTTTGAACGGAACAGTTCAAATATTTCCGCCATATATTTAGCGGTTCGAGCACGCACTTATGCTGAACTTGAAATGCAAAGCGTTCGATAGATAACTAAACATTTTCCTACGCTCTTTAAGAGAGGCCAGTAGATCTTCTTTTGAAAATCCGCCTCCGGGTCACAGATTTCTGAGCTATCAAGTCACTTATGCTGGCCAGAGACTGCATGATGTTTCTTCTACCATTCTGCCGCTCTGTGTCACTTAATCTCGTGAAAGCATCGACGTTCCAGTAGATTTCAGCAATGGCCATCTGCACAAGAACCAACAACCGATGTGCTTCCTCTTTATCCGTCGAGGAATCCGCCGAACTGTTGCCAGACGACGACGTCCAGTCGCTGTCCTCGCCGTCGAACGAAGAGCGTTTCTCGTTGTGACATTCTACTGGCTTTTTTTGTGAAGGCGAAAGAGGGACGACCGACATTCTCAAGTTCGATATTTCACTCTAATAGATGGGGTATCTTAAGTAGCACTCGGTCTCGATGCGTGCGTTAATTAGCGACCCTTCTGTCAGCGAAACGGCCAGCTAAAGAACAGCGGCAATCACAAGGATAAGCTCTGGATCTCCTACTCTAGGAGAGGTCTTTGAGGGTTAAATTTATCACTTTGCCTCGTCGTTGGTTAGCACAGGTGTAGAAGTCTCGCCAGCCGAAAAGAGAAGCTGGCCATACTCGTAATTCAGAATCTGCGTTGATCTCCCCTACAGTCGAGTGTCATTCTATTAGCTGAGCATGTGATAGTGAGTATGTAGGTAGGCAAGTAGGTGGTGGCTGGGCCGGCTGCAGAATTCTGTCGTCGAAGCAAGATTTCAACATTTTACCTTAGGCAAAATATTTCAAGCAAGATTCGATCAAAGATGCTAATGTGGCTTCTGGCCAGTCTGGGGCCAGTAATCAGCCCACAATAATGCCAGAGGCTCTTTGAGCAACTTCAATTCTGCGGGCCGCCTAAGGTAAGGTACCTACTAAAGTAGGTGCTGGCCACCCAAATGACGTACACCCCCCAAATGATGTATTTTACCCCAACAGGTCTACAACCGAACCTCTTCTACTGAAGCCTCATCCTCGTATTCTACATCTAAAGCAGTGACTCATTTGTCCATTCACTCCTGAGCTAGTCATCCCGCTTCTCCTGTCTCTCCGATGCTCAGACCCGTTTTTTTCGCTCCTCCTTCACCTCAGCAGTGATTTTATCCCTTGCCTGCCGAACGGTTATTACCCCCCCCTTCTGAGCAACAGATCCACCGAGTTTGTTGTCCCTTTTAGCCTTCGCTTTACTGTGATTATAGTTCCTTTGGGTAGTTATATTATATTAGGTTCGATTCCTAACAGCGCTGGTACATTCGAACTGCGTCGGATTGAGATTTCTTGGCTCTTCTGACTTCTATCCTGCAATAGAATCAAAGGGTTCGTAGCCGGCACCACGTACAGGTGAATCTCGTCGCCGGCCTTGTATTCTATAATATAAAACCAATAAACAAACATGAAGAAAAAGGTTATGAAAGTCATCGAGCCGATAAGATTCAGAATGACGTTGAGGGCCTGAACCTAACAAACGAAGGAGATTTGTTACACACTTTTTATGAAGATTCACACCATAAGCAGCGACCTCTTTGGATATCTGACCGATTATACCCTTCATGGCAATAGGAGAGACGGTGGTTAATTAATGCTGCAAAGCAGATTCGGGGATTGTGGGAACCGGAAGCTCAATAAAAGCGTTTCAAAGCATGTCCCAATCGGCTCTAATTCATATAAATATGTTGTCTCATGGTTCTGCGTCCACACCATTCATAGCAATGACAGGATGAAGCTTCGCTTGTATAGTATCGGGGATGGGGTCATTTGATACAGTCCTCCCGTCATCCTTCTCCGTCGACCCAGGATTCAAAGTCTGCAACGTCACTCGCCGAGCTTTCATTCCCATCGACTGGGAATGACAGTCCTAATATCATTTCAGGCGCTCTCTGCTAAAAGGTTCTCCAGTAATATTAAAACAAAGCG
>JAABUO010000825.1_pt1 | contig 48339 bp, 47 predicted proteins | sample 5559291 | NCBI WGS metagenome assembly JAABUO01 (sample SAMN10711878, study PRJNA513372) | rock metagenome | isolation source: Antarctica rocks | place: Antarctica: Victoria Land, Finger Mt sud
ACGGTTACTAGAACATCAATAAACAAAGAGGTCTGAATAACTTCAATTTGGGGCGATTTTGGGCAATTGGGGGGCGGTGGGGTTGATTTTCGAATTCCTCCTACAAACGGATCACCGTGGGGCAGAGCGAAAATGAATGCCAAGGAATGCAGAGCTTTCTGCATACGCTAATAGCTCATTCATCTGGGAAAACGACAATACATTTTGCTTCTCGGGTCTTATTTTCCTTTATCTTTCTCTCAACAAAATTGGTCTTCCTCCTCTGTCCTGCAATCAGAGGCAAGTTCAGTCGTAATTAAGGTGACGCACTGCGTCGGGGAATTTCTTGCTCGGGGCTCCCCTACGAATCGGCAGAAGCTTTTTCAGTCGATGGGTCATCCATCTAGTGCTCTACAATCGTCTCCCCCCTCGGGTTCGCTACTCAATACTTGACCGAGCAAAGTCCGGCAGCCTCTGAAACCAGATCACATTCAATTAGGGAATCTACACCTCCGCGAAGTTTATTCAAACTCTTCTCTGCTCTCTCTTTCAGTTCAGCCATCTTCCGACGACATCGCCCTTCTTTACTTCACGAGTGAACTCAAGGTCAACGATGCGGCCCGAGTGCAATTCTTGATCAAGGCTGCTCATGGCTTCGTCCGAAAGCTGATCGTTCCTTGCTCGTCATACGAACATCTTTGGTCGACTAAGTCGAAAATATTTGAGCAATCGAAGATAGGACATATATCACGGACTCGTCGATTGTATGAGGGTCGCAGGAAGATAAAACAAGGCAGTAAAGAGTACGACTGTGCCGATCGATTCGCTCTCCTCTTTCTGCGTCATGACATTGATGAAACCGTTGCATCACTCAAGAACATAACGTTAAGGCAGGGACAAAAGAAGGCAACTGTTGCATACGAGCGCATCGCTTGAGATCTTTCCACGACTGTCAAAGCCCTAAAGAGTGATAAGGCGCATAGTCGACATTATCTGTCCCTATTGACAAAGTCTGGTTCAGGTTACTTACTGAAACTCGGCGATGATGTCTCAAATGCTTGCAATACTCGGACAATGTGCCGCAATAACTAACAAATTTTGTTTTAATTAGATGGAAACGAAGACTTGATGAAGACGACATCTCAGTCTTGATCCGCTTTCGAAACGAAAAGTTCTCTGAAGTTGACAGATACTTTCGCGATCTTGATTTTCTCAGTGCTCGAACCATGTTGAACGGGCTGGTTGTCTATGGCTGGACTTACGACGAGCTATTCAAATGTCGAAGCGACCTTATGACACAATTGTTCCGATATGTGGATCGGGAGCAGCTGGCTCATGGCCAGGTTCAGACTTTTGGCCGCGAGCCGTTCAGGAAACGCCCCCGCGTAGCACTCTCAAACCGTTCAGATGCCGATCGGCTGCATATCAACTCCGTCGACTCTGACCACGCGGAAGCTATCGCAAACGGGAACTCGACAGATGACGAGGAGATCAATTCATCGACCAGCGACAACTCGACAACACTACGTCGTGCACAAGTCTTTCGGCTCGTGCTCAAGGGGTCTATTCAGGCCAAGAGCATTCATATCAAGCCGGCATCGAGGCTGATAATCTAATGATGACTGACGAAACACGGCATCCTTATTGCTTGACACCAGCATTCAGTGGTGATCAGTCATACGGTATGTTCTCATATCTGGAAAGCTTGACACTCAGCTAACGAAGAAGCAATGGGTAACGTTTCGGGGTTGGACTTCTGATCTGAAGCAGCGAACCTAGCCTGTTACCGCAAGTGGTTTCTTCTCGAGTTCTGATATTCTACTGACGCTTGCAGAAAACGGGCAACAAGCTCGAGGATTCGATCTTACATCAGCCCTCACCGTCCACAGGCTACTAGCATCTTTCCCTTAGCGGCTACATGGGACTGGGACAGCTACGTGACATTGGAACAGGTAAGTCTTGTCTCAAATCAGGGAATTGTTCACTGTGTCTAAAGCAACAAAGTATCAAATCAAAGTGTTCTGGATAATACAAACCACCCCGTGGCAATCTCTACGTACCACGACTTTGCGAACTGCTCCACGTACCCCGACGTCGCACCAGAAGCCCAAAGAGAGTACGACCTGTTGAACTGCTTCACGTGCCCCGAAAGCGCACCGGAAGGATACAACCTCTCGACATCCTCGGCCTTCCCCCTAGCTCTCTGAACAAACCATCCACATATATTACTCCTTGACCCCTCCCACCAGACTCCTCTTCTCGAGTTACGATGAACAGAATATACAAAGCTGGAGCAACATTCACAGGCTTGTTCTTGTATACATATGTTGTTCGTTTGGTGGATAACGGCAGCCCTTCAACGATGGGGCTTCCCGATAGGATTTCAATTGATGTCATGTAAAAAGGGTTGTCGAGGGATAGGGTACAGGTGCGGTATAGGGAGCCGAAGAAGCAGCAGAGGGAGCAAACAATCGGACACGTGCAATGATCGTACTAGTAGAAAGGTACTGTAAAACGTGTGTGTGTATGAACTCTCTCTACGAGCCGAAAGGAAATCTATATGTACATTCAGCCAACGCCTCCGCCGGCCCCCTATCATTTGCCTAGCCCCCGGCCTTCGCCCCTACTAAGCTCCTCGAGGGATGCGTAGCCAACCCCACGACAGGGTCTCCTGTGTTTTTGAATCGCGAAGGTCTGGGACCTGGTACTCGAATTATTGAATACCTTGGGTTGGTAAATTAGGCATGTGTTAGCTGACTTGCTGATTTCGTGACAGCGTGTCAAACCTTCTGAGCAAGGTTCATCTCCTTTAGCAGCTTCCATTTCTCAGGTAGCTCATTGTCTACACACAGTTCTCATTCATCGTCTTGTGGTTTTTCGAATTTTGCGTTAGATAGCCACTTCTTTAATCCTGTTAAGGTAGCTTCGTCATCTTCGGTGTAGTAAGTATGCGAGTGCAAAATTGAGGAAGACAAGCCTCTCTGACGCACCGGTATTGTCTGTTGCTGGCACGATGTTCTGCCTACGCTGATCAGTAAGGAGATACGGAATACACTGGGGGGTTTGAACAGCGTTCTATGGGTGGTTGGTGGGGCGCGAAAAGTTCTGTTGGCGGGGAAGCGAAAGGTTAAGGCTCAGGTCTTCTCCCAATCCGCCTTTAACAGACCTTTAGTCTTCGAATTGCTGTGGAACCGTAGGCGACTTGATGTATACTAATCTAATACCGTTGCGGCGGGGCACCGGATGATCTCGCCGCATCGCGTTCAGCGAAGGTCTATCTGTTGTCGGGCGCACATAACAGGGAGCACCTTTATCCACTTCGTTCGCGAAAGCTAACTGCATCTTCTTGCTGCTCTCTTCAGATCTCCTATCGATCCAGCCGTCAAGATCTCCTCTGAGCACATATTACGAGTAATTGCCGGGGATCTATATGCTCAATTCGAGAACGAACGCCAGCTACCACGCAGAGCCAACGCATCCCGTCAAGTCAGAACATGGAACATCATCTCAGCCCTTAACCACACATCAACTTGCCCCTCTCAAATGTACGGCGGCCATGAGTCCAGTTATGTGTACATCAATAACGCGCAACGAGAGCAACTCCTAAATACTTACTCAACCCAAGGCTCTGAGAAGTCAAACATCTCAGCTTTCACCTTCCCGTCAAATACCTCAGTTTTCATCTCTTCCAACCCCAAGGTTTCCCCCAACTCAACCTTCGTATCCAGAGGTCACTCAGGGTCATACTGAGGAATCACTCCTTCGTGTCAAAGCCAAACAATTCCATCGGATTTTGGAACGGCGTGCTACGAGAGAACAACTCCGATATACGCCCGGAATCCGCAAGTCATACATGCACAAGATTAGAAGCAAGCATGCAAGGGGGAGATCAAGATGACCCGGAGGAAAGTTCCTTACGAAAGATGAGTTGAAAAGGAAAACGTTCAAAATGGTATTACAGATAAATGTCAAACACCCAAAACAAAGGCTGGACCGAACATAAGTCATGCGAAGAAAGAGAGTGTTGATTGGGCGGCCGGTATACCAATTGATGAGAAAGGGCAACAAAGAGAGGAGGTTCGCAATGGCAGCCCAGATGAAGAACCTCAAGCCAACCAAATCTTAAACATCCGAAGAGAGTACCGGAATGAAGCTAAAGGGTCATTTGAGATCAGTCAAGCGATGACGACGTTGTTCTATGGGGCTACTGAGCTCGAAGACTTGCACAAAAGGTTTCCAACTTAGACGGCGGCGGGATGTACGAGTACGCTTGTACACTAAACGTTAACGACCGGCCGCGCTTGAAAGTGGCAGCGTAGCATATAGGCAGCTCAAGTAGATCCGTGCCAGCATGCAAAGAAGACATCTCAAGCGGATTGTGAACTAAAAGTCCCCTGCTTTCTGGATCTTTTTGTCCGTAGCTGATATGGCTTTGAACAGACTGACTAATGGTGAGTCCGTTTTACTCGTACCGCGATGTTCCGTGATGGATACTACCTCGTTAGAGACCGACGAAGCACAAGTAGCTATGACTATTATCATATACAATGCCATCAAAAGCAGGGTTATAACATTTCAAAATCAGCACCACACCAGCAAAAATGGTGAGAGTAATAAAAGAAATTCTCCCGGTCCCTCAGCACTTAGGCTTCCTTGTTAAGTACTAGTAGTACGTAGTAATTGTGGCGCACAGCCTAGCATTAGTGGTAAGGAAATGATGGGCTTTCCCTGAATCTCCCATCAGAACCTGGTCGCTATCCGAATCTCAACCCCTCCCATTAGACAGCATCTAAGAAAATGCCTCACAGCAACACTGTTCTTGCTTGTTTCCTCCAGCATGTCCTCTCGGGTAGTTTAGGATGTCTCATCACCATCTCCTCAGGCTAGCAGGGTTAATATGTTTCTAAGAATTATACGTAAATTGACGCATTTTCGCCTCTGGAACTTGATGAATCCGCAAGCAACGGTGGAAGGAGGGAGTAGGGGTTCTAGGAGTTAATGTGCTGCACACCTTCTGCGCCCAACTCAGACAGGTACGGCCATCAGAACGCATACGCATCCTATACAGGCACGCACTCACAATATACTGGACGGTGCCAACATCCGCAACACCTACGCCAACGAACCCAGCATGCCCGCTTGTTCTACCGACGCCTATCCTCGACACTCTTACCTGGAATCTTGAGCCCTTCATCGAACCCCATATCACCACCTTCTACACTTAGGTCCCTACAACCTTCCTCCTCCCACCAGCCAACACCATGCCGCAAGGCAGAACAGCTGCGCCTCGGCCATGCTCTACAGACTGATCAAAGTATTGTGATCCTTTAGCCACGGAACAATACAGCTCTTCATGAAAAGTCTGTCCGCAATGCATCTGAAGGAGTCTGGTGGAGAAGTCGTCAATGCAAAACACATATTCTATCTCTCTATCTTAACACTCTCTCTAGGAAATGGATGAAAAGTTTGTATGATGTATCTCAATAAACTCCAGTGAACTTTGTGGATAAAGTCAGCAATTTCACTACATCATACTTACCTAGGCCCCACTGCGACTATTGCCAAACTCAAGCACTGCAATTCTTGGCACTGATACTGAAAACCTTGTGCTGGGCGAGAGTAATGTCTATGCGTAGACAGAAGAAGGTGTACCATACCACCAAGCCTAGCGAGGATGCAAGTGAAGAGCTGAGGATACTGAAAGACGCCATGGCAACGGGGGTCGGCATTTTTCGACTGAGGACAAAGTGAGGGTGGGTTGGCGAGATGATGGGGCAATGGAGCGCGGGAGGGCAAGATGTGGCTGAAAGATTGCTCAAAGAAACCCACGACTAAGCAAAGCTTCTGTTCACTGTAATTCTATTAGTCGTGAGTGGGAATCTAATTGAGTCCTTCGATTTTGACTTTCACCCAAATTGTTCAGATCCGTTCCTACTTAATAAGATACGAGACGAGGGGGATTTTCGCGGCTACTTCGAGCTCGGGGACATACGATGTGGTTCGAGACGATTATTGCGAGGATTTGGCCAAGGAACTTAGGCTGCTTCTAGGGTTCCGGTGCAATCATATGGGAGGAGACAAGAACGGCAAGTGGGTCGATAAGGAAACCGCAAGAAGGAAACAAATGACCACGAGTCGAGGCAACCGGACTTGATATATGTGTGCTCTGAATCTGCGTTATATACGGATTTTAAATTCTAGCACGGCGTCCTCTGCAATGCTTATCTAAGACGGTCACATCATTCCCATCACGAAATTTTTTTAAGTAGCCACCAAGGAAACTCGAATGGGCAGTGGGCCGAGCCCAATTTCTAGCTGACACCGCATGCGCACCTGCAACTGCATAAGAACTTGGAACCTCCCTCGAACCAGGCCTAGCGGCAGATGTGGGGTTTGACAAAGCGTGACGACCCATCCAACGGCATCTATGCCATTCCTCTTGTTTTTTGGCTGTCCCTATCGTTCTCTGAGGCCTGTCTTCCAACGAAGCTAATCCGAAAAAAATCCATTAATGTTATAGACTCCAAGACAGGATGCCAAACTGTATTGTTTCCTCGAGCCCCTTGTCATTCAAAATGGAACGTTTGAAAGGAGTGACCAGAGCCGTCCCGTCACAAGGAGTCGTGACCTCCACTTTCAGTAGCTGAGATTCGAAGCCCAAGCAACAAAGTACTCCTAAAGCTCCCTCCTTCAGATTATAATGGTCCCCTACCCACTGAGAGGTCAAAGTCTCCATCTCTTCTTCATCTATCCTCTGCAGACAGATCAGTATGTACATCACAACTCGACCGCCCTTCAAGACGATCATCCCACGACGGGTTCGATCGGCGCCATGTTCTTCGTCCATTAAGATGTAGCTGTCACCCAGCACACTCTTAATACGAGTCTTCCAATACTGCCAAATAGCTGTGGATTTTGCAACAGCCAAAATGGCAAAGACGTAATTGACTGTATCAGCACTGAGTCAATGTCTCTATCTCGTTGTGTCTTGAAAGTCTTACTAGAGAGCAGCAACATCATCTTGGCTTGAGTTCTCAACAAGCTCATTCTTTCCTGTCGAGAGTCAGACTGATGTTGACGCGCAATCAATGCCATAGGTAGTCCAGCAACGTGGGGTCAATACTATTGATATGGCTTATGGCTTGAGGATTCCAGGGGGAGATACATCGCTCGATTGATTTAGCTGCTTTGCCCTTTGCAGTAGGCCTCGGTCTCTTTTCGGAGACGTACATAACCACATATGCAATGCGGGTTGACCCAATCGGCATCAATTACTGGCTGTTGAAATCGGTACGGATCCCTCAGCCGTGTGCGCAGTAATGTGTGACCCAAGCTCTTATCCATGTAGCTCACATTTCCTCCAAGCTCTTTTAGTGGCCATGGGGCCGGCGACGACGAGGTAGCAGATGATTAGCCTGCAGGCGCAGCAGGTAGGTGTAGGAAGTAGCAATCCGTATTTGAGCCAAGAGTGAAGTCACTTGTACGAGTACCTGGCGCTGGCGACACTACAACTTTTAAAGCCCTCATAGCCAAGCAGATCCATAAAACCGAATCTGGTTCCTTCAAAAAATCTTAGAGACTAATCAGACGAAGCACTTCGGTGCAAATTCATGATTGGTAAAAGGGTACATCCGAAGTGAATCAGGAGGCCAGTCTACTAGGTCAGATTTGCGGATTCGATACAATGACTTCTTCAAGCCCAATGATTACTTCCGACCATCCGAATTTAGCAGGATGATCGGCTAATCTTTTAGAGCATAGGTGATACAGTGACATTGTTGAGTCCAGTGCCCTTATCTTTGGGTGGGGAGTCGGTAAAATTTCTTGTGTTACACTATTGTACACCACAAAGGAGACGATAGGTCAAGTACTAGGAAGAAGACCGTTTTTACATTGAACCGCTCTTCGCTCTACACATCTCTATCTTCCTCCTCTCTCGTAAGATTGACGATCAGTACAAAAAATTTCTCAACTTTGATGCCTTCAGTGTCCTTGAGTCCAAATACTACCTACCCTAGACACTGCAAAGTAACCGTTTACGGTCACGGCTACCTGCGTATTTCACAGTTGCCCCTCAGCGTACGTGGTCTTTCGACGTATGTAGTACTCGCCCAGCACACACACTTGTCGGAATATGTACCACGAATGGCGTTCCTTGTTGATTATACCATGTCACGTTCGTGCATGGGCGATAGCTCACTTGATTGTTCTAGTATGCAATTTGCTTGCCGCTTACACAGCGCTTTTCCCTTTGGTTCGGCGCAAGTCCTCATAGTTGTGCTACCAACCGCAAACATGGACCACAATCGCAAAATGCATCATCGACTTGGCTTTGGCTATTGTTTGTGTGCTGGAGGTGAAGTTGCGAAACGGTGAGGGTAATGGCTTTTTCAAGCCACGCGCATATCGTGTGATTAACTTTTCTACATAGGAACGCCATTTTGGCTTGCTCTCGACCTCCTTGTTCGCTGCTCTACTACGGTCATTGTAGTCTCCGAGGTGTCCCGGTGGAATCTTGAGATTAATAAGTTAAGTCGATTAGGTGTTCTGTATACGGACTATCTTGTTGAAAGCAAACAAATTTGGCAGCACTTGGTTTTGGCATCATATTGGCATTCTCGGCACCTTTGCTCTTTCTTACGCTTTTGCGATTTCTGGCCCTAATGTAAAGCAAATGGATGTCCTGTCTTGGCGGATCCTTCGCAAGCAATTTAGCCGTCGCCCTACTGGCATTGATATCTTTGGTGGTGGAGGGCGAACTGCCAAATCCTCGAGGTCTACTTCTCAAGGTCAGCAAGAACAGAGATCCATCTGACTCAACGAGTGAGACTTCTTGAAAGCCACTATGGTGTTAGTCACACACTAAAACCCCTAGATTTCTGAGCACTAACAAAAGCATGAGTATAGGTAACTGATTATTTCGATCCGGGGTTAGGCATAAAAATGTTGACATCGAATATTTGAAATTCATTGAAGCGGAAGATCTGATAACAACATTTCATAATCGTACTTTGCCTCCCGTTCTGTAATGTTCTTTGCTGAGCGGAAATGTCGCTCGTGAGTCATGATTTTTATCATATATAGGTATTACACATAGCCTGCGGTTTCCTTCTCTCTTCATCGCTATCACATCTACCGAAAATCCTTCTCAACCTCCTTTGGTGCCCTCTGTTTGGAACCACCTGGTGGCGATTAATGCCTGGCTAGGGAACGTGAGAAATTGGCAGGGTCAAAATCCTGAGGTCAAGGTCATACCTGTACAGATAACTGACCGCGCGCAAAAGCAGAGGAATGAGCATCGAGCGATCACGTTGGGCGTAGAGACTGAAGCCAGGGCATGAATTGTCGAAAGCTACGCTGCGCCGGGACAATCGCGCTGTGGCCTCATGAGCTCAACTGCCCGGCGGTGGCCTTACCGCCATGCGTCGGCGCTGGTGAAGCTGGGGCGGCAGATATACATATACAGCAGCACCTTCGCCCCGAAGCATTGGACTATTGTCCGCCCTCGCATGCGGGAGCTCGAGGGTATGTCAATCCCGCGGTACTTCGTTCAACTTCTCATTTGCCCTCAACCCCACAAATATCGAAATATCGACAAGGTATGGGTGACTGGCACGGGCAGCAACAAGCTCTCATGTTTGCCTGAGTCCGCCAAATTTTTCAGGAATGTGGTCGCTGACTCGGCAGGAACCACAACCGAGGGCCCAATGCCAGTGATGGGTGGACGATACGAGTGGGTGGAGGTGAGGCAGGTTTAGCTCCTGCATCGGTGGAGCGGGAAAATCCTTAGGTATATGATAAATTGCGGGAGGGCCACGGGTGGGAAGGGCAATGCATCTAGAGGTATGATGCTTGTACTTCTCATTAAAACTTTGCAGAATACATCGACGAGGGGACTGACTTTGAGGTCGAGAGGAATTGTTGGCCTGGAATCTGGCAATGCCAGCTCAAGTCAAGTACTAGCTGCGTCGCCCTAGCGCGTGGATGGGGGAGATGAGTAGGAAGTGGTGCACCTTTGGAAAACCCTATTGAGCCTTTTCATGGCCACTAAAAGCCTATACCCTCGTCTGCTTTATGAATTGTATGCCGTATTGTAGGTTCTATTCAATCCAAGAGTCAACGGAAGCAATCAAGGTTTATTTAGGCTTTAGCTTGAGCTTGCCGAGCCGGGGCTAGATACTTCTTAAATGTTTATCACCCACATTTATCGCGACCAGCATAGAAGAGTAAGTCATGTCTTTCGTAGTTGGGTCAATCCGTTGGGTTCTCTGCCATTTGTTCTTGTTATTTCGTTGTACTTTGGTATATTCAAGTATCGCTCAGTATTGCCGTCCCAAAACTATCGTATCAGTTCCTGTTCTCCTCTCGTCACTGTTCATCTCCTCTCTTTCGCTCTTCCTTGATCATTCTCAAGCCTTACCTAAATCAAAGTCGGTTTTGTTCTTGACTTTCCGACTGGCGATTTCATGATCTACTCGTATGCACGGGGTTTCCGCACACACTAACTATGACTCTACTTGTGATTAGGTATCTTAGTGCCGTTTTTAGCACGCTAAACCCGATACTAAGGTTGGTTGGAGGAAGAAGCCGGTGGCACCACCTAGGTCAGATGAAGAGGGCGTTCTAAACGTACGCATGAAGGTGTTACGCACAAAAAGTCCACGGACTACAAATTGTGCTTGTCTGTATACTGTTCATGAAGAGACATAGTAAAGGTTCAGCTTCACGGTTTTCGCGCACACTGGGTTTCCGCGCACTCTAACCAAGAAATGTTAGTTACAGATACGCTCTCCCTTCGCCCCTCCCACTCCTCCCCTCCCCCCACTCCTCTCCGCCTCCTTCACTGTCAATCCTCCCACTTCATCCCTTTCCCCTTCATCTTCAAGCACTCTTCTCCTCTTCGTCGTCCCCTCCCTCACTTCTCCCTCCCACCACTCCACTCAACACAATTTTCCATCATCAATCTCGTTCCCCCGGCTTCCACCCCCGGCCACTCTCCTCCTCACTTCCTCCACCTCCGGCCACTCTTCTCCTCACTTCTTCCACCCACCCACCACTCTGCATTCCACCACTCTCACTCCTTCCTCCCACCACCCCTCTCCCTCTCCCATCATTCACCCCACTCCTCCTCCCACTCCGCTCACTCTTTCCCCATCATCAACCTCTCCTATCCCCCCTTACTACCCTTCCCTTCAACCACTCCTCTCGAAATACTCTTCCCGCTCACTCACTCCTCCCTTTCCCCTTCCCAATCCCCACCGACTTCTCCCTTCCACCAACCATTCCACCTATATTTCTCCATTCAACTACTTCTTATCGGCATCCCCACACCTCTTCCCCTAGCGTTACACTTTGACTATATAATCATTCCAGGATGCATTGGGATAGCCAGGCGACTTAGCTTAGTCACACCTGGTTGGGTTCGCTTAGCCTACCCTCGCAAACCTCAAAAATTAAATATAACGTTTATATAAGACTTAGGGGAGAACCTAGAATGGAGGCGATAGGCTGCACGAGGGGTTGTTGGCGGAGGGGGTAGGCTGGTGTTTGGGCATTAAGCGTATCCTAATCAAACAAAAACTATCTAAACATGTTAGGTACATCAACGCCACCCTTTCACCAATGGACCAGTGCGAGGACATCACCACCCATCATCTTCCTCTTACTGCTTCCAATTCCAAAGGCCTTACAGAAGCTGCTGAAATAGTGATCGTATAAGACCCTCTCATTTTTGAGTCTGGACGGTCAAAAGGATTTTACCAGATCTCTTTCATCAAACCAACCAGATCCCCTTATATAACCATGCAGTTCCCCCTCCTCCCGTCCCCTCCATCTCAATCTTACTGTCAATTTTGCGGCTGAGTGTCGCCAATTTGAGAGAAGGAGGGTTAGTGGTAGATTGAGAAAGTGATGGTAGCAAGGATGTCTATGAGATCGTTATCTCTTCATCAGCAGAGATCAATTGCAAAGGGTTCAGAGTGTTGGAAACGCAGTTTGATAACCACTTGGCCATTTTCACCAAAATGTAAACACGCTTGGCGGAGATCATATTTCAATAGACGGTAAGTCATATTGGACGAGCACAACGAAACCAAAAAGATCCGTTCATGTTCTCAAAGGTCAAGAGCTATGCAAGGAATGAGGCTAGTGCTTTGAGAGTGATTGAAAATCCGCTGTGCAGCATCATCACACAATACGTTGCGAGATAAGATAAGACAGTATAGGTAGTTATTGCTATGAATTGTTGTTGAAAATCTCGAATAATTGACACTTTTGCCTTTTCGCGAAAGGAGTTAGAAGGGTGTAGAGATTACGGAGTGTTTGAGCGAGCGGCGAACGGGGTGGTAAAAAGGGGGGGTGGGGGGGAAGGGGCTGTCGGAAAGCAATATCTGACAAACACCAGCATGGGATCACCAAAAACGAAAGCACGGAATCGATCAAACTTGTTCTTTGTTTCTAATCTTGCCGGGTACGAAAGGGAATGCGTGGGGAATTTGGGGAGAGCGGAAGGAGAGGAGGATCCCGCGTTGGTGGCGGAGGACAAGAATGTAAGGTAGTATTTGAGATGGGATGGGAGATGTTATCTGTGGAAAAGAAAGATGTGATTTCGGTAGATGAATGGGGGAAATGATGCCAACTATTACGATGGGTTTCCTGTTGGTGCTATAGCTGGATAAAGCAAGGGAGAGCCGACTGAAGGGTTTACATGCAAGACTGAGGATAGTTTTTGGCGTCACCATATGTGTGGGTAAAATGGCACTGAGAGCCCTTGGAGATAGTTGAGAACCCTACCATAATCACCGTGTGACTCGGTTCTTTTTGTCATTGTTTTCCTTCTTCCATCTACAATCCCACGGCTCTCGACTATTTATTCTCTCAAAACCAAGTCGGCATTGACTAAGAATTCTCTTTCATGGCGGACGCGGCTGACAAGTGATCTTCCAGCTGTTCGAGGAGGAGGGAAAAGCGCTAGCGGCAGCAGCGAACGATATGCGAGACTCCAAGACCACCACTAGCTAAGCGATTGTTTTGACCTATGTTCTTCGCAGCCTCTCATTCCAAGCACGGGAAGAAAATCAGACAGGCCGCAAGATTAAACGCTGGCGCACCGACAATGGTGGAGAATTTGTCAATAATACAATGGGCAAGATCGCTAGGGAATAGCCATACCGACCGAATACTCCTCATCAGAGTCTTCGACAAATGCTGAGTTAGTTGGAACTGAGCTCTTGTCGTTGCGGCCTCGTTTGCTGGGTCTATCGTCCTTGTCTTTATCGTCACGGCCACGCTTTCCCTTCGCTTCCCTGGCCTTTTTTTCTTTTTCTTGCCTTCGCTTGACATGCTTCGGCATAGGGGCATTTCCTTGCTTCCAGCAGATGGCATCAGGGTGACCTGATTGCCGGCAATGTTCGCAGTAAGCATTGGCCTTGGCTTCTCTGAGGGCTTTTTCGGCGTCGGCAATCTGCTGAGCGGCAACAAGGGTTTGTGCGGCAAGTCCCTTTACTTGCATACCACGGTCTGATGTCCGAACAATGTAGGCACTGTGATTTCTGGAACCTCGACTTCGTATCTTACTTTCGACTTCGGCGGCTTTGTTGACTAACAGTTGCCAATCCATTTCTTTTCCTATAGCTATGAAGTCGTCATCAGAGTTGTCAACGAATCTATCGCGCCAATAGGCGGCCTCAATATCAGCGTCAAATCTGGAAAGGAATTGAATTGTAACACAATCTTTCGAACGTAGACGTTACCGGTTCGCCCGCCAGGTTTGAGTAGGGGTAGTGCACGGGATATGGTGAGGGCTCATCGTTGGTAAAAACCTTGGGCTGTAATATCCTGGCGACGGGGATCAGCTTGTGGGAATCTCCGATGCTCCTTCTGACCCTCTATAACAAGAGACCTATGGGGGAACAGACAGTGAGAGCAGCTTTGATTACGAGCGTGGATCTCAGAAAAGAATCTTATTCGCGTTACATGGAATTGAAGGTATGAAGATACACTCAAGATTTGTATAACCTCAATTCTAATGGCCCCCAGCCCCTAGTAATGCCGCCGCCGTCTTTTGGGCAGAGCTCCGGGCAGTAGACGTGTTATACCATAGGGAGCCAGCTCCCTTAAGCGGTCTTCAGTGGTCATGGGCAGATTGCCCTCCTCCGAATACTCCTTTGCCTCATCGAGCTCATCCTCGTCGTTTATATCTAAGCCTCCGCTTGCTAGCCAATTAATGTCGGCCTTGTTCCGCTGATCGGCAGGTTCCTCAGCAGCCTCGCTCCGCCTCCCTCTTCTGTACAGCTTCGTCTTCCTTTGACACCCCCTGTCGCCGGATAGAACCATTGGCACAACGGGCCGTTTCGATGCAACTTTTCCTGTTGACGCCGACGTTATGAATAGTGACAAATTCAGGTGCGACCCACCAGCATCAACAAGCGCTTGTCTATTAGCTTCGATCTTGAACCCTTGCGGATTGCGATGAGCTTGATAGCCTCTTGCCATTTCTATACCAGCTACCACCTTAATCGCCGATGGAAGCTTAAACGTATCGGTATAGTCCCGAGTGTGATTGTGTTCAGAGCACAAGCCATGACGCGTATCGGTGTCCAGTTTCAGCTGCACACGATGAAGCTTTAATGACTGTTCATTTGATTGATCATTGAGCAGAAACCACTCTGTCATCTTCATCTTCATGGCGCAGGGAGAAACATCGCGAATTCGCTTCAATCGGCGGCCATTACCACTACCTTTCCATGCTTTTGGCCGCCAGAATCGGCATCAAAAAATTGAGCATCTAAACCCGCTGGCACAAATCTCCTTAGGGAGGCTTATTCTGAACCCACGCGTTATCGAAGAAACCCCAGTATATTGCCAACTCTTCCGCATGCTAGATCCGCCGGCGTATGAACCAATGTGGGCATCGGTCTCGCCGATGGAACCGGAATTGCGAGGGCGGTGGGCGGCGACAGCGGGGTCAGTACAGTCCGGAGCGGAGGAGGTGGTTGACAGTGAGGTGCCACAGTGGTTGTGGTGGTTAGCGAGTTAAAGGAAATGTGGTGTGGCGTCTCCTTTCTTAACATGTTAAGGCCGGCACGTGCCGGTAAAGGAGCTACATATTCTACGGCTCCCATGGGTCAGTCTTCACCCCACGAGCCCAGTCCCGTGCCTCATTGGAACGATTATCTCTACCGGATTTCTGATTTTTGGGAATTTGAGAGTATTAAAGAGAAGCAACTGGGATCTACAAACATGCAAGACTACGAAAACAAGCTTCCAAAAGGCCTGATTCCCATTGACCTTGAGAGGTATGGCCGTCTATTGATTATCGCCTATAGAACTAGTACTCGTACCCCCAGTAATACAGTCCCAGTGACAAGGATCATAAGGCAACAATAAAGCCGCATGTGGAAATCTGGTTGACAAATATGTGACGATGCACAACGATGCACAGCGCGATTCAGCTTTGCCGCTTGTGCTGCCACTCGGGTCGATCGGTTGGTAATTCGTTACTTTGACCCTCAACCCATCAGCCCCGTCGTTGGCGACATCTCGCTCTCGCTTCAGGTGTCATTGAGTACGAAATGTTGTAATGTTGCCAACAGGCTACAAATGGCATTATGCTCAATTCCAAACTCACTCAGCAGCTCTATCAACAACCCTCAAATGACAAAGAGTAAGCACTTGTACCCTTTATCCATCAATCCAAACCCTAACCTTTGCGCCCGCGTTTCCTAGCGGCTTGCCACAACAATGCGCACACTAGAGTACTGCATGAATTTATGCATTCCTTGCAAATGCGGCTGTCCTGCAGTCAGCTCCTGGGTGTTCATTTCCCTCAGCAGAACTCACTCGACTGAAATCTCGTCCTCGTCCTTAGCCAATTGGCAGCACGAGCAGCGGCCCACTGTCGCGTCCTCACGATGAAGACTTATCTCGCCGCCACGAGAACTCTCTCGTCTTGCACTTGGCACGTCAGGCATAGCAATTCTGGATCGGTTCTCGAAAACAGGAGTAGCGTAGTGTGTTTAGAGATGGTGGGAGCGATGAGGTTGCGAGCGGTATAGGTGGAAGCTGTGTAGTGTGGAAAGATCAGGAAGGAGAGCAAACCTCGTAAAGCTGTAGTGATGCCTGCAAGGTTGCCTTGTTCAGAGAAAGGTCAAACACAACACGTCTGAAACCTTTTCCTCAACCGCTTTACCCCTCCCTCTGCACCCCTCTTCTCTCATGCCTGAAACCTCTTCGAGCTCTCCTGCCTTCTCAACTCAACCGGTCGCCCTTCGCCTCAATCTCCTCCTCCAACATCTTCACCTTCCCGTCCACGTGTTTTTCTCTCCCCTCACTGTGGCTCAACCAGAGCATTTGCTCTTCGTTCAAAGCGTCGATGGCTTGGTTTTGCTTGACGTTTGTGATTGATTATGCTGGAAAGCGAAGGCTTTACGCCGCCGGCGAGGACAACAATCAACCCCCAGCCACATACAGCAAAATTTCTCCGTCATACAACTCCCCATGTTTGTCATCAACCTTTTTCTTAAAACACTAAACTGTTGTTCGATGACATCAATGTGATTTTGAACAAAAGAACTTAATTGTTATAATGATGACGGCGAACATAAGGTTCAGGACATTGACAGAGGAAGGAGTGAGAGCAGCGATAAGGGCGTCGCGGTCGATGCGGCGGGCACGACGCGACTCGAAAACGGCGATCCACTGACCGCAATGGGAAGAAGAGACGGAGCAATGAAGGACAATCTACTGAGAGAGGAGATGAAAGGAATCCGAACGTTTGCAGAAATGGTACACAATCTGCGATTGTCAGAAATCAACGACACGGTTCTAAACGCGCTTCGGACACAGGCCCAACGGGGAAACAACGCGTTGCAAGCAATGGAAGAAGACAGAGACAACGCGGGTCGAAGTCTCAAAGAGGTAATAGAACACAATTGCAACCTGCAGAGGGAGTTTAACCGTGTCAATGCGTCGACGGGAGGCTCTCATAGTTGGGCCAGAATCGCAGCTCGATCAACTGCTATGGGAAGTATGTCGCCTCCCTCCTCATCCTCTCACTCTTCCTTGGACCACTCCGACGGAGGTGAGAAACGTGACGAGAAAATCGCGACAGGTCACGGTGAGAATTCACGAAACGAAGGAGAAAGTAACAAAGAGTCCCACTCAGCTGGTCGCTCACTTCAAGAATGCGGTTCACAAGGCCACAGAAAAGATCGTGGCAGCACACAAACTGCCCTCGGGAGACGTGATTCTTATCACGGTGTTCAGTGCAGGCAGGCAAGAACTGAAGCGAAACGATGATTGAATGAAAGCGGCCTTCCTCTCGGCTCAGGTGCTTCGACGAACATATCAGGCAATGATTCATGACGTTTGTAGAACGTCGACGAAATTGAACACTTCTCAGGAGACCCAAGCAACGATTCAAGGCCTCAACGAGAAAAATAGAAGACTTCACCCCGGAAGCGAGATTCTTGCGACTAAGTGACCGATGAACGCAAACCGGCCGGCGAAAGATCGTCTTTGTTGATTGAATACGAAACACCTTTAGTTAGGTGATTCAAAAGAGTTTCATCGAGATGTAAACTTCTATAAGGAGGAAGATGGGAAAAGGGATTGAACCTAACGCAGTGTTTCAACTGTTACGACTACGGACACTGAATAAGATCACTGTGCCGACCCTCACGACACATGATCCCACGATGTGACAAAGACGGTCTGCGGTGGTAAGCACACCGCCTGGGACCTCAAATGTCTCAGGAGGCAAAAAGAGAGGCAGAAGATTCAACAGAAAGTTCGTGCTATCTTTACGCGATACCGATGAATGCAACGGGGCAGATCGTCTTCAAGAAGAGAAGATGATTCAACCCGATGTGAAGACTGATAGTCTTCAATGCCGAGAAAAAGAAAAGAAAGACTCTCGACCATCGGCATAAGAGAGGTCGGGCAACAGTCCATCAGCATGCAACCCCCACGGAAACAGGCATCAGAATCTCTCTCTTTCTTCTCTTTCACCTTCTCATTCTCTTCCCCCCTCTCGTCTCTGTCTGCCCCCTCATCGAACAAGAAGAGAAGGTCAGAGACACCTTCTAACACGCCGTTGTGCTCTCAGAACTCTGAAAGAACGACGAAGTAAAGAATATCGACGTGCTCGCGATTCAAGAATCGCGATTCAACAAAAGAACAGTCTTCTTCTACAAACTCGATTTCAGCAGGTTTCACCTGCTTCACAAGATCAAGAAGAACACTCATGCCTGTTTTTATATTAATAAACGTCTTAAAGTAGACGACTGAGATGTTGAATTCTCAAGCGAAGATTGCTGCTCTCTATGACTGTGTAAGGAGAGACCGAACATTTGAATTCATAATATTTATAATTTCTTTCTCTCAAGCATTAACGATCCGTCTTCCCCTTGGTTTATTGACTCTCTACAGAGTTTGTTGAACCTTATCGCGTAACGACACTGTCAGAATTTCCATGAGCCCCCAATGAATTGCTGCTTGGACTGCCTTTTTGTGCCCGTTGTGGTTATTGTCAGTTCAGTACGACAGCATGACTGCCCAGTCATCAGTGTCTACTTCTACATATCTCATCTAAATACGCGTCACGAACAGCATTGACGTCTTCGCCGCATTCTTGATCCTTGTCCCCACCTTTCCGTTGAAGAAAAAGAACGTGGTAGATGAAAGTTGCATTCAAACCGTTGGAGTAACTCACAGTCTGGGTCACTGAACAGACTTCGCATGCCCCGACTTCTTCTATTGTCTAAAAGCAGGCTGACAATCCACAGGCTCTGGGATCAATCGAGGTTCCTCCAACCTCCAGCATCACATCTCTTCCTCCTATCCCGTCAAGAACCAGCTCTACGCCTGCATCAATCGTCGCATACATAGCACCTACAACCACCTCAACATTTACAACCACATCTACTGTTGTCGCTTCAGCATCAGCTTCGCAGCAAATTCCTCCTTCCGTTCAGAAGCAGGCTGATAATCCTGTCAGCACAATATCTTCCTCGCTAGATAGCCCTACGCCTGCAACCTCTGCCGTCGCTTCAGTCACAGCTTCATTCAGTCTTCACTCAAGCTTTCAGCACTTCAAATGCATCCGGCAGTGACGTCTGCGGCCAAATTGGAGGCACCTGCTCCGGCGACATCACGGTGTATGATACGGACTCAAGCCTGAGATATTCGTAAAGCGCGGCTTTGGCTCTTGCGGATGGCTTAACAATGGTACTTATGAGAATGTCTTTGCTCTTGCACATGGTGAGTCATCCATCCAACAACCCTCTTCTCTTCACCATCCAAGCCATCTCTTCCGCAGGCATGATGGGCGATCAGTCGAACGGAAACCCCTATTGCGGCCGCATGGCCACCATCACACTCTATGGCAAGACCGCCACCGGCAAGCTCGTCGACAAATGCCCCGCGTGCGATGGCCAATCCATCGATCTCTCCGATCATCTCTTTGCTGATCTGTTACCATAATGTTAAGAGGAGCTTCACGACCTAGAAGTGCTTGCATGGGCAAGTTTGTAGGTATGAGTTAATATTAGAAGATGACCTTACTTTATACATAATCAATATAAATATGCATGCCACAGTAGTACGCGGCGGCTTCCTATGCCATTGGCCCACTGCTCCATGTTGTTAAGACACGCCGAAGGGCGTTCTACAAGAAACAGAGCGAGACTTCGCGATGACGTTTCTTCTCAACCTCCTCTGAGTTGTCGCTGTTATCCTTTTCCCAGCCGCTCCTCAAAGGTGGATTTACAAAGGTAGTTCTGGGATTCCTGGTATGCAGTTGCAACGATCCCTAGTACTATCGATAGCACAGATAGATTCCAGGCATATGCCGGTACTGCAGTGTTCCATTCGCAAACGGATTCCATTCATCATATGGATAGGTGACGATCTATAGCTGGATTATTCATCTCGAACAATCATGAAAGATTACATGCACTGGATGAAAAGGTGTCGGGATTCCACCGGAGTGTCTGTAAGCCAGTTACAAGCTTGACCTTCATGTTCTTGAATTTCTTCAGCAGTGCCTTTTTGGCATCTTCCCTTTGTGGCTGGATTGGCGTTTCTGTTGTGTGATCGGCAATAGGGAAGAGGTGCTGAGGCAGCAGCCGGATGGGAGTTTTGATGGCGGACTTGGGGGTATGGGGCATTCATTAGAGGTGTTGTTTACTTTCGCCTCTTTGCAGAGCAACTTGATAAATTGGATTCTTCAAGCAACCCAGCAAGAGGGGTATCTCAGAGGATGAACCACCCAACACCGCGCAGAATAAGCCAACCCCATGTCTTCTCCCCTCGCCCCGAAGAAGGCGGCTGGACAGGCGGTTGTGGTGGCTAAATTGCTTTAACCTGGTGGGGAACTTTGAAAGTCCTCTCTTGATAGTCTCGAGTGCCACTTCTTATTTTGTGCTCTCGCAGCGGCCAGAGCTACGATCACGGACTTGATAAGATTTTTTACCGGTCTTGGAGCCGCCTCTATCATCAGGGAATTTTGGCGATGACTCGGATATATGAGATGGGTTTTTGCAGTTGATGAACGAGTAACAGAGCGCAGAAACGACCCTTTGACAAGGTGTACAGTCTTTACATCATGGCTTTCCGCTCGCGGCGGCGACAAACATATAATCCGGCAACGTATGTAAGCACATGGTATCCACTTTACATGCTCTTCAAGATTTGTTATGGTGAACAGGAAACATTCTGAATGGTGATGCGCGATGAGGATAAGACGTTGTCTTCGATTTAGGGATGCTTTCTCGAAAGGCAGGAGGATTTGGGAATGCCTTTCCAGCCTCTCTAGGGAGGGTTTCTTCATGCTCTGCCGTCGATAACATAATAACACTTCTTGACATGATATCTTGTTCTCATGCGATGGTAATCTCCGCCTTCATAGGGCTGGTAGGGCTGGGACCTGCTAGTAGAGTCTTCACCTGCTCGCTCCTAGATAGACTCCTAACAGCTTCAACCATAATATCAATATGCCCCCATATGACCAGGTTATGAGCCCGGTGTTGGAATTGTTGGATTGAGATGCTTAGGCCCATTTGGGACTAGCTAGTAGGATCATGTGATCCCCCTGTATCTACTAGTAGGCGAACACACTTACATCTATCGCTGCTTCAACATTTTATGAGCCCGGAAGGGTTGACTGTACATGATGCTTAGCAGTGTGTTTGTGTCCGTCTGACGACTACGATAAGTCGAGTCCATAAAGCTCCTACGCGGTAGGGCCACAGAGACCAGCTAGCTGTACGTGGGACAGCTGCGCCGAAGTCCTTTTCTCTAAGGCATCTTCTGTAGAAATAGACCACGAGACGGCGCTATTTTATATAGAACTTGAAAGTCCTCAGTGATGCATGGCCTGAGATTCTATAGGGATAAATCGTGTTATCCGGTCTGGGACTGGCTTGCTCAGGAGGCCGGAAGCCCTCGGAACGAAGAGGCTAATGGTCAAGGCGTGCAGAGGGAGATAATCGTGGCACACCTTGCCCTCATTGTGAACGGACCGGTCTCACAAGAGGGAGCTGGCTGGTTGTTGAACCGGCTGATCCCACAAGAGAGGAAGCTGGCCGATTGTTGAATCGGCTGATCCTACAAGAGAGAGAGCTGGCTGGTTGTTGAACCGGCCGGTCCCACGAATAGAGAGCTCGCCTTCAGGGCTAGAGCCAGTTCCGATAGGGAACAATAGGGAACAACAGAAGCTCACCATACAGAGGGAGCTCACCGGAAACTCGATGGCAAGTGCTTGAAAAGTCAGTTCTTGGTGGTTAAAGAGAGGGAGCTGGCTGGTTGTTGAACCGGCCTTAATGTCAGAGCTTGTGGACCTGAGAGAGCCTTTCAAGCAGAGGAAGCTTAGAGAGTCTCGTATGTGCATACGTACCCCGTATGGATGCGGAGATTACCAACCAAATCACACCTGAAATTCCAACAGTTTTCACCGGTGCTAAATTACTGACGCTGCGGCAAGCTCGAGCCACCGCTGGTCCTTTGACCCTTCTGGGGCAGACTTTTCACGATCCACATTGAACAAAGTTGCCAGGGCAGAGGTCAGGATTACGTCCATCCAGATCAAGCTGGCCGCATGAACCATGCCTCTCACACTGGACTGGAACGATCAGTGGATCGGTAGGCGGAAAATAAGCGGCGACAAGTTTACTAGATCCCCTGCAGCATAAAGATGATTCAATTAGTGAAGATTAAAAGGATACAGGTAGTGTATCAAGCAAAACAAAAGAACAACACAACAGCAAGCTCGGCGACAACGACGATGAGATACAAAGAAAAAGCATCAATCGACAGAATGGCATCGATCGCCGGAAGCATGTGCAAAGCCTTCAAAGAGGCCGAGCTGCCTTTGAAGAGCGTCTGGTCCCACCTAAGTGGCGAAGATCGAAGCAAATCACAGCTATTCTAGTGTGCATAACCCGCTAGCAGGTGCAATAAAACCCCCTTGAATGTTTCGGTTCCCACTTCATTTTCCAAGCCTAATCGTCGCGGGATGCTGTTGCTGAATGCGGATGATGATTGGCTACGGGACAGGGTCTCCATGTTTGAGCCCCTTACTGAAACGCAAAGGGTTTTCATCCAATGCGTCGATGGCGGTACGAATCTGGTGGCCATTGTGAAGCCCACTGTCCAGAATCGGTTCTCCCGGGACAGACGAGTGCGTCGCCAACCTTTTGAAACCCTTCCCTCATGCGTTGTTAAAGTTTTTCAGATTCCCATTCTTTTCACCGACTCTTGGTGACACCTGCGTACCTGACCCAAGCGATTTGCGTACCTTTACTTGTGCTATGTGGCAAATACACGTCGATCTACTATGACGCAAAGAGTCTATCGAGCTCGTGATGCCCTTGCGCCGCCAATTCAGGATCATCCTCAACGATCTGACGTTTCTCCTTCCCTAGTTCTTTAGGTGGTTTGCCAGTCTCAGGTGGCCCCCGAACTAATCGGACTGAGTGACTTTCTTTCCTTGGAGTGGATCGTTAGGGTTGTTACGCGGCGAAGTGCCCCTTACCGGGTGAGTTTAGCCAGAGTATAGATTCATCAAATTTCTTTCATTAAATAATTACTGCCATTCTCCCATCCCATTGAAGTTGACAGAGCTTGGTACAGAAATCCCATAGCTCAGGATCGAAACTGGCCCCCGTCGGCGCAGTGACCGGACCTACTTGCTCGTCTATGTCACTATCTCCTGCGTTTCCTTTCGCTGGTATGGCCGCTTGGCATGTATCTTGGGTGATCTCTTTACAGCAAGCCATATCAACACGTCCTCTCTAGAAATAAATTAGTTGTTGTTATAAGCGTAATGAGAAGGCAGTGATCCTTACGATCTCCAACATTCGACCCTGATCGGCTAGCAATATCTCATTAACATTATCTATCCTCATCCGCCTCCAATACGAGGTGAAGGCGTTTTTGGTGCGTCTTGGCCGCTTGATAAGATGACAGATGTCATCGAAAACGGTGTGCTTCTTCGCCCAGCTTGTTCCCTTGAGCGTTTCGTGAGTGCAGACATAAAAGATCAGATACTGGTCATCTGGGTCCCAACTCACGATCGACATGCTGTTGAGTTGGTGCAAAGAGTCAAAGAATCAACAACGTCTGAAATGTCAACAGGCGTTTTCATCATATTATTTAGCGTGACATGTCACGCTAGCTGCCATGTCACGCCAGCTGCCACATTGTTGCATCTTCGTGACAATAACGTCTTTTAGCCATCCCCTATTCGATCATTTCAAGACGCTGCACTTACCTGCGCGCAATTCTCCCGAACCGTTTACCTACATTTCAGTATCAGTGAAGAATTGACCGGGTATTACAAATTCAGCGAAAGAGCTCCCGGTACTGGCGCCCAAAATCGTGCCGTTAGGCGCGCGACGACGCTGACGGCTCAGACTAACAACCGTTCCTCTCTGCTTTTCCATCTGCAAAGCTCAAACGTACGCCCCAAGCGATGCCTCCGAGTCTGATCCTCTATCGCGTATCACACATCCGAGGCCGATTCGTGGGCCATGGCGGAGCAGATGGCGAGGAGTGGAATGTGCGGGGTGTGAAGGAGGTTGGCGTCCTGGAACGCCCATTCCTTGTACGCGGCGAGATTGCGGTGGCACGCGGGTAGCAAAAAAAGCCGGACTCACAAATTTTCCCGGCACCCAACCACCAAATATACTATTCATTTTTACGACGTGCCCGGAAATATCAATGGAAAACTCACTCTGAAGGTCTACTTGGAGCAAATTCTGAAGCCTATAGTCAAGCCCTGGATCGAAAATCACCCCCGTTTCGTCCTAGAGGAGGATGATTCAGGTCATGGAACAGGGCCAAAAAACATCGTTAGGACCTGGAAACAAGAGAACAAGCTGGAGCACTACTTCAATTGTGCATCTTCACCTGATTTACCTCCTATAGAGAATATGTGACAGATACCAAAAAAGAAGCTACGGAAGTATCCTCATTGGGATGATCACACTACGAAGGGGCTGATTTACGAAGGATGGTTCCATGTCTCACAGAAGTACATAATTGAGAAGGTTTCTACTATGCCAGAGCGATTAAAAGCAGTTATAGAAGGAGAGGGTAGAATGACAGGCTATTAAAATATAATATATCTCTTTTAATTCAGTAGTAAATTTGATGGTTGAATGCGGGGAAAATTTGTGAGTCCGGCTTTTTTTGCTACCCGCGTGGGTGGATAGTTCGGGTTCACCGGAACGAGTGATGCGATCACGAGCGTCGGCGCCGATAGTCATAAAATTGAAGAGGGCTTTGCGGGCGTAGAAGTCGCGGCCGCTGGCTGCTTTACAAAGGAGATTTCGGGCCGAGTAATGATTCTTTGTGCAGTCTCGCAGTGAGTTTCTTCACTTTGACATTCAGAGCACTGTGCAGATATCACATTGCCACTTTCTTTAGATTCCCCATGTCCGTACCAGTTCTAAGGGTTCTTCAGCGTACGCCGGACGGCAAAGGCGTCAGAGCCCCGATGCTGCCGGGCGCCGGCCAATTGCTCAACTAGTGCCCAGCTGCTCCGGAGACGTCCCCCCACGGCCCAACGCACCCAACCATTAGAGCCAATCCTTTTCCCGTCTAGGTTTACCGACTTACACTCGACTGCGTCAATTACTGCCGCAGCATCATTCTTGACCCGTCTCATTCTGCTATCGTATACAGCCAGCCGGAGATTGGGCGGTTGACGGAGATTAGGTCGTCGAGCCACCTCAAATTATAGCTAGAGATAGCAATATTGCACGATAACTTCACAATACATAAGCATGGTGATAGGAAGTTTGTCCAAGCAGAGCGATACGCAACAATGCGCATATGCCGTTTACGGCGGCAACAAGAAAGAGCTTGACTCGCGTCTGCTATTACCCCTACCATCGCCCAACAGTACCACCGTCATTGGTTACACTGACCTTCCAGCGGGGCGAAGTGTAGGGGTTGGTTTCCGGCAACTATATTCACTGTAAGTCGTTCCCCAACTTAATGGGTTGTGCTACTACTTGGGAAGGAACGGGAAGGGCTTGGATATATTGAACGAATTCGTAATTTGGATGAATGCCGAGCCTTCACGTTATGTCAAACCTTACTCACCCTCTGCCAAGTGAGCTTTGTATTTCACGTCCTTCAGCACTTTATTAGATCAAGGTGAGGTTCTTTCTATAAGGAGTAATTTTCCACAGAGCTCCATGCTGGACTAAATATTTTCTAATAAAGGTGAACGAGTCGCTTGAAAACGAAAGAACACTAGGACATGTTGGCCTTAATGTTAGGGTACTTGCTCAGTGGGTAGTTTAGCAAATTTGGGCTTTGATCCAATTTGCCAAGTTGCTTCGTAAGAGATTCGATAAGACTCTCATTGCCCTTCTTGTCCGCACTGGCTTCCCAGAAAAACCCGCCTCCGAGACCACTATTTCTGATATACTCAGCCTTTTTCTTGACGGCGTCGACAGTATCATACGAGATTAATTGTCGTGTGACATTGTCATAGCTGTACGTAGCGCCAGTCTGATTGTCGTACTTAACAATAGCGTTAGTTTTGGGAAGCACTTTATAGTCCCAGATGCCGTGGTCCCAGCTGCCAATAGCAGAACTGGAACTCACGTCGAACGATTTACCAAGGCCGGCCGTACTATTAAAGGTATGGCCATAGATTGGCATACCGATTTGAATCTTCGATGCATTCACGCCGGCCGCTATGTAATCTTGGATGGCTTTGTCTGTTGAGAATGGAGTGGCCCTTGGGTCTGACTGACTGGGGTAGAGATTAGCTTGATGACCCGTGAATGATGAAAATGACCCAGCGTAATCGTATGCCATGAGATTCCACTGATCGAGGAGTTGATCCATGTTCTGAAGTTGCAACTTATTATAGTGATCAGGCCCTGCAGGACTTGCGATACTTAGAAGAAAATGATAATCAAGATTCTGCTCTGAAGAGTATGTGTCAAGAGTATAACGGACGGTCTGCAAAAGCGAAACCAAGTTTATGGCATCTTCCGAGTCAGGATATTCCCAGTCAATATCGAGGCCGTCGAAGCCACAATCTTGCACGAATTGAAGAGCACTACTGGCAAATTTAGCTCGTCCTTCAGGCGTGGCAACCGCGGAGGAGAAACTCTGACTATAAGCCCATCCGCCAATGCTGAGTAACGTTTTCATTTGTCGATTGCTCTTCTTGAGAAGATAAAGTTGTTTGACGCAGCCAAGGGCATTTCTGGGGTCATTATTAGAGTCGTTAGTAAAGGTTTTTTGAATGTCTTCCCAGTAATTCGGCATGGTCCTGGATGTATCTATGTTAAACAGTTTTCTTTTCTAATCAGCAGCGAGATGAATGTACACTTCACCAGTAGTATCATCAACTTTCGCAAAAGCGTAGTAAACGTGTGACAATGAACTCGCCGGCAAGTCCTGAGGGTGGAAATTGCGGGCGTCCACAGCCCTATTCAACATACATTATCAGAAAGGACGTTTCGAATAACAACCAAGCAATGACGCTTACCAACTTGGGAAATACGCCGCCGTTTTATAATCCGCCGCTGGGATCGTAGATACCGAGAGCGAGAGACGAGCGAGGAAAAACATAATCCATAGCTTTAACTTCAGGCTGAACATGGTAAGAATGTAGTAGATGTGTGATCTACGGGTGGATAATGTAATATATATATAGATTTACAAATGCATAAGCGCTGATGATCGAATAATAATAGGAAAGCAACAAGCACCACTAACGGATATATTAGCACATCTACAAAAATCTCTCCGCGGTCAAGTCGCAAACCCTCATACTCTAACATATCAATCTCTAGTGATATATTAGAGAGTACGTACTGCGGAGATTATTAAATTGTCTAGTCTGCCAGCGAAATGGTTACACGTTCATTGATTACAGTCTCTTCAATGATGCTTAATGACCTTCTCAACGCTGACTATAAGCGGGCACTATTCTTTATATATTGGTATTGTAACCGACCTATAATATATAGACAACTACATGCAGACCCCTAAGATTTACGCATACAGCTGGCTGGCCTTATTAACGATGATTATTATCGACCGTCGAGTGCTTTGGATTCATCATCGTTTGTTTCGGCTCCGCAAAATTTTACACTGGCTTCATTTCTTCACGCCTTTTGTTGAGCGAAATTTCGAGTCACACTCGTTTTTGCAGATGCCGTTCTTCTTGCTACTCTGTTGTTCCAATATACTGGTTCTTTTACTTTACCCTAAACTAAATCTACTAGAGACAATCGCTTCGAGAATTGGTGAAGTCATTCTAATTAACTTGATTGTAATACTTCTCGTATCTTCACGGCATAGTCTCTTTCTGGAATTCTCAGGGTTCTCTCAACCGGAGATAATGTGGGCTCATAAGATCATGGGGAACTTGGTTATATTAGAGGTATTCGGACACACCGCGCTGAGCGTGAGACGTAACTCTCTCATAGCTTGTTTTTGTGCTTCACTCGTTGACTTGTAGCAGATCTACGTACCGGTTGGCCGTATCTTATGGTAAATTATACAGATCGAATGCGATACTAGTAGCTGCTAACATCATCAGGCAGCTTTGGCATTGTCTCTGCTTGCAATACTCTCTGTCCCTACTTTACACCAGCACTGGGAGGATTATCACCCACTGAAATGGAGGCAAATTCACTTTGCTCTCTCCATCGTCGCAATCGCAGCATTAGGTTTTGTCTTTTTCAAAAAGGATCTTACAATCAAGATTCTTTATTCGTGTACGATATTCCTGATTAGCATGGAGGCTGCTATTGGACTGAAGCGTTGCACAACCCATGCTGTTCAGATGAACGTTGAAAGTCCATTTTTGATTATCGGTAATACATGTCGCCTAAGCAACGGAGCAGGCTGTTTTTATCGGGTTCAGGGATGGCCTATGCCAGCGGCACAATCAGGCTCCAATCATCTTTTACTTTTACCGCGTGGATTGACGAAGAGTCTTGGAGAAGCGGAAACAATCATTATCGAAGGGCCTTTCGGACCAAATATCGGGATCTATTCGTGGCTTTGCCACTATCTTAGCCAACTTCTAGAGCGGAAGTCCTTCCATCAAAAGATCTTAAGCTTGGATACGATAAGAGATTTACTTCGCCGTCCAGTTCAGTTACCAAAGGGTGAGAAGATCTGCTTCTTCGTCGACTCTTCCGCCACATTTCGAAGCCAGTCTTTGTGGCACTATTTTCATATCTCGCCCATTGGAGTTGACAAGCAGGTAAACATTTATCTACTGGGTACAACACCTGATGAGATATTGAAGGAATTGTTTCCGGCATTGTTCTGCTCTTCCTGCTCGTCCCGCTCGTCCCGCTCGTCCTGCTCGCCCCGCTCATACTGCTCGTCTTGCCCTAATGCAAAGGTATATTCTTTCGATAAGATAATGGAGATGGAGTTCAGAAAAATTTGTAGTTCGGCTGTTGTAAGTAAGTATTACCAATGAAAGCTATCATCCCAAGCTAACTGTAAGCAAACAGTCCTTGGCGAGGAGAAGTTTTGCCTGGATGTTCAAGCCAAGATTCTTTTGCCAGCGATTCATCGATAAATAATAGAAAAGTAGTCTATTAAAGACGCCGAATAATTCAAATGCGGTATGTACAATCTTACAAAGTTCACATTTGCGATTGAGATATGTTGAACAATCAAGCTTATCAGATAGTCTTCAAATATAAAATTATTTCATAAGTTCAAACTTTCAAACTAATTCTTTGATTTTATTTTTCTGTTACGTTAGAACTAATTTCATTTTTTGTTTTTCTGCAGTAATTGTTTTTTATTTTTATTTTTTTAGGTCAGCGACGAAACCCACCTGTTTGCGGTGCTGGCTACGAACCTTCTGTCTAGCTACAGAAGAGCCTAGAGGTTTCCAGGTACAGTTTGAACGACGTCGGAGTGTTGCGTGGTGGTGAAACGCTGTGCGTTGGCCGCGTGCAGAGTTTTCACGGCCCCGCAGGCCTCGATAACCTCGATGCGCATGCTACAAGCAATCTTTACGCAGGCGAGGAAGTCAAATAGAACGCAGAAGTACGAGGGAAATCGCTTATGAAAACCATCCGATTCAGTACCTCGTCGTCGTGTCGTGTTCGCGACGACGAGAACTGAGACAGGACACCCTCGCGTTTGGCCTGTTGGGGACGAAATAGCAGGAAAGTACGGATCACGGACATTCTTTAGACCTATGTGCTGACTACGTATAGACTTTGTTAAGACTGCGTGTCTGCTGCTACGACACAGGCAACCCTCGAGCCTCGTTAATACCGTCCAGCGAACGTTCAGACACAGACAATCTATGCGTAGAAGGTACGCAGGCGAGAAGACTTCGTTAAGAAAAGGAGGACACAAGCGGGTTAGTAGAGAACGATCGGACTATGCTGCCTAGCTAGGAGTGTAGCATACGAACATCTCTGCAAGACATGGTCGGTCTGCACAAGAGAGATCTCTACAAATAACACGAAACAGGTGAGCCGCACGCTTTAAGTGTTGGAAATAGGGGAATTGGTAATCTCCGCCTCATAGGGCTGGTAGGGCTGGGGCCCGCTAGTAGAGTTTTCACCTTCCACCTCCTAGATAGTCTCCTAGCATCAACAATCCAAAACATCAATATGCCCCCATATGACCTCGTATTCCAACATTAAGCGGAGCGAGTGCCTGCGGGGCGTGGTATACAATGGCGGCGACTGTCGGCCCCGAGGACCTTACCCCTTCAATGGGCTCTGACCCTCGGATGCCTTGGTGGTAGGATCAAACCCTAGCCGAAGACACCGTCTGTATAGCCCGAGAGGACAGAAGCGCATGTCGGTGTGGTTAGAGAAGGGATCGACTGCGATACGCATGCCTGCGACCCATGCTTAAGGAGTAAACTGCCGAAATCTGGGCAGCGAGGGGTTTGGCGGCCCCAAATTATGAACCTGTCGTGAGAAGGCTCTTCGGAGTGACCCCTCGGACCTTGGGGAAACCAGCATAGGGGTCGTGCCCTATGTATATTGCATGCGACGTATGCAGTATATTTTCGGTAGGTGACACAAGTCAAGAGCAGGATAGGGTTACTCGATACAACCACACTCTAACCCCCCATCGTACGCGCCTCTCTTCCACCATATATACAGTTTTCGGCATTAAAACCACGAGCACCACGGGTGCAAAGGAATCATGGTCTTCGCGATTGGAGACCGGCAGATCGTTGTATAGAATATCATCAATGAAGAGCAGGGCAAGAACGATGCATTGCAAAGAAACAGCACAGACACGCATCAAGGGTTCAAGTATCACGCGCTGAATAGGAGCTATATTGTCTCAGCGTTGTTGTCTCGGCGGCGTGCAGTCACTGTGTAGCCGGTGAGCGGTTTTCTCCCCCAGAGGGTTTGTCCGTTCGATACACATAGCATAGTTTCCCCCATGGGTCGGACTTAAACCGATGTCACAAGGGTGTATGAAATCAAATCATAGTCGAAAAACTCAGGAAGAAGCTCATAGTGTCAGGGACTAGGCTAGAGATACTATCAATATAGAAGGATGGTTTTATTATTAGGTTTCAAGGGCCGGCGACGAGATCCACCTGTACGTGGTGCCGGCTACGAACCTTTTGATTCTATTCTGCGTCCGAGTAGAAGTCAAAAGAGCCTAGAGATCTCAATCCGACGCAGTTCGAACGAAGTTAGGACGTTGCGTGATCGTGAAAGCTGCCGTGCAGAGTTTTCACCCACGCGACACCACCCTCCCTAGCAGCCACAATCGACCTACGAAGAAGACTAATGACAAGTCGACGTCAGTAAGAGATGGAAAGGTATACTACTAGTAGAAGAGTCGGCCCAGATGTGATCCTGGAGTCGTGACTACAAGTGGCCCAAGGAGTGGTTCCCCGTCGATACACTGGAACGTCTTCACCCACATCGACACGTTATCAGTAAGAGATGAAAAGATACTAGGTAGAATAGTCGATCCAGGTGATGAGCCTCGAGTTCGTGACTACATGTGGTCGAAGGAGTAGTGACCCGTCGACTGCGCTGGTATACTGGAGGGGCCCGCAAGCTCAACTTCTCGACTTATAACGACAAGTCATGCATCTATCTACGCGGACGATCGAAAGCTCAGGAGGACGATCAGAACGCATCCTCTACTATCGATCAGAGCTCAGCATCGAACGACTGCGACCGCACACCTATAACAGCAACACATTCAACGTCTAAGTGACACAAGACAAGAGCAGGATAGGGTTATTTGTTACAACCACACTCTACCTCCCCATCGTACGCGCCTCTCTTTCACACATATTTTCTTGCTCGATGAATGGCAATCATTGAGCAAAGGAACACAGTTTCGGCATTACAACCACGAGCATCACGGGTGCAAAGGATCATGGTCTTCGCGATCGGAGACCGGGACATCGTTTTATAGAATTTCGTCAATGAAGAGCAGGGCAAGGACGGTGCAATGCAAAGAAACAGCACAGGCACGCAGTAAGAGTTTACTCGAGCGTCACGCGCTGGATAGAAGCTATAGGTTCATAACTGGGTACATAGTCTCAGATTTATTGCCTCGGCGGCGTGCAGTCGCTGTGTAGTCGGCGAGCGGTTTTCTCCCCCAGAGGGTTTTGTCCGTTCGATACACATAGCATAGTGTCCCCCATGGGTCGGTCCAATACCGATGTCACAAGGGTGTATGAAATAAATCAAATCAAATCAATATTAGGTTCCAAGATGACCGCGGTCATCTTGGAAGTCCTACTTGATAGGATTTAGGTACAAGACATACACCAGGTAATGTACAAGACGAAAGACAAAGGATGAGAGCAAGGGCGAGGACGAGCTTCTATTTACATGATGCGTTTAAGATTGCAAAACGCTAGATCTTAGCTAGGTATCTAAGCCAGATCTAGGCCAGATCTAGACGGGATCGAGATGCTGATCTAACACTGGCTGAGATATGGTTCATTGAAATATGGAACAGGTTCATTGAACGCATGGTGCCTGCGACCTATGTTCTTAACCTGGTGGCGACCTGGCACCATGACATTTTCTTTGAGTTTTTGATTTGCATTTGACTTACGCACTTGTTTATTGAATTCAAACACAGAACATTATGTTTTCTTTGGGTTTTTTATTTGCATGTGACTTACGCTGCTACGCATCTGTTAATGTTGGGACCGTGCCTAGATGATTCAACCAGTGGAGTTCGTGGATGGTATGCTTAATTCTTTAGAGGTAGCTATATCTGAACATTAAGAATACGGAAGAAGAGTGGTACAAGAACGTAATGTTCAGAGGCTGCGCTAGGCCCGAAGGGAACGTGTTGTGACACAAGGAAAGGTGCTGTGTAGTGAAGAAGGTGTTAGGGATTGAAAAAGGGGCTGGGCCAGATCTGGCTAGATCTAGGCCAGATAGTTGAAGCAGGGTTAGAGCTTTGGCCCCAGTCAATCCTGGCACGTTCGTTTTCATTAAGGACTTTTTCGAAGCTAGCCAAACCGTTCACCCAGCTGACTAAGAAAGACACGCCTTTTGTTTGGAACGAAGCCTGTGTTCAAGCTTTTGATGATCTAAAGAAACAAGTCAGTCCTAAGGCATTTCGATTCAAAACGACAGGCTATTCTAGAGATCGATGCTTCTGACTATGTCAAAGGCGGAATACTATCACCAGTATGATGATGAAGGTGTCCTTCACCCGGTAGCCTTCTACAGCAAGAGCATGTCCCGCCGAATGCAATTACCATATCTATGACAAGGAATTGCTGGCTATTATTCGATGCTTCGAACACTGGAGGCCCGAGCTAGAATGCACTGAGCTGCCCATTCAGGTGTTCACCAATCATCAAGCTTTGAAGACCTTCATGGAAAATAAACAGTTAACTCGACGTCAAGCCGATTATCTAGACATTCTATCCGAGTTCAACATTCCGGTCAGGAAAAATGAATACTAAAGCCGATGCTCTGACTAGAATGCCCATAACCGATGGCTCTGAATCAGCTCAACGTACTGAAGATCGCTATCAGACTATTCTGACCTCCGATAGGGTAGATGTGTTGGAATACGAGGTCATATGGGGGCATATTGATATATTGGTTGTTGCTATTAGGAGGCTATCTAGGAGGTGGAAGGTGAAATCTCTACTGGCGGGCCCCAGCCCTACCAGCCCTATGAGGCGAGGTTACCAACTCCCCTATTTCCAACAAGATGTTCTAGCTACCGAATCTGAAACAGATCTCTATCAGCGAGTACAAGATGTCAACAAGACGGATGAACTATGCAACGAATATCGACAAGCAATAGTTGAAAATAAGCTCAAGCTACATAGCACTGAATTGAAGCACTGCGAGGTCGTTGACGGCGTTGTATTCAGAAAAGGTCTACTATGGGTTCCTGAGGATATGCATACGGAATTGCTACAGGAAATCCATGATCAGCCATCAACCTCTCACCCCGGCAACCGAAGAACTATTGACCTAGTTCAACGCTTCTACTATTGGCCAGGTCATCGAGCAACGGTTAGACAGTACATTCGGAACTGTCATGCTTGTCAGCGAAGTAAGGCGCCTAGGGATAGTACCAATGGACTGCATCATCCTCTCCCTATTCCACAGGAACGCTGGAAGGATATAGCTATGGACTTCATTACTGGACTACCCCTATCAGAAGGTTACAACGCCATTTGCACGATCATATGCCGCCTCACCAAGGAACGTCACTATGTCCCCTGTCATTGGGGAGACGGTGGCACCTCAGCCGAATAAACGGTTTGGATCATGCTATGGAACGTCTATCGACTTCATGGTCTACCCAGTTCTATTGTTTCGGACAGAGGTTCCCAGTTCATATCAACAATGTGGCAAAGCCTTTGCAAACGACTAAGAATTACAGCTAGTCTGTCAACAGCCTACCATCCTGAGACCGACGGTCAATCAGAGCGAGCTAATCAAGATGTTGAACGCGGATTAAGAACCTACTGTAATTACATGCAGGATGACTGGGCAAAATGGCTTCCAATGGTGAAATTCAGCGAGAATTCCAATACCTCCTCGGCCACCTCAATGACTCCGTTCTACTTTTCGATCCAGATACGACTGACTACGAAACAACTCATGAACGTCTTGAAGCCAGAAAAGCCGACGATATCGCCATCAGAATGGAAGAGGTTCTTACTTTCGGCCGCCAGCAATTGGAAAAGATGAAGCAGGCCACCAAAGCTCAGGTCAATAAACATAGACGAGACGTCACCTACGAAGTAAATCCGGGTCTGCAGTATCCCCATTTAGCCTTCTCACCTCACAGAAAGACAATGGAGGGAAATAATACCAGACATGCGTCGTAGGTGCTATGGAGGACAGCGTTCATTGCGCCCTTGGTGGTACACATCAGTGGGGGAAGGTTTCTTGCCATCAAGTACTGGAAGAATAGTGTGTTGTTTGCTTGTGTTTTTCTATGTTCATTGTCCAATCGAAGTGAATAAAATTCGAACTTGGCAAACAACTTCGCCCTGGAAACCCCTCGTAAAGCTTCACATACTTTGGCTTCGGTCCTCTCAATGGCTTCTCGGTCTAGTTCTCGCTCATAGCGATCTGACCTTTTGACATCTTCACCCTAACCCGAGCAGAGAACAGTACCTCATGAGTGCCTCTGCATGAACAAATCCGACATTCCAGTCCCTCATATTTCAATAAATCTTTCACTCCAGCACTTTTCTGCAAGCCCTTTAATCTTCGATAGAGTGCAATACTGGAAATAGCGAAGAGAAGATAGAGATTCAACAGTTGCGAGAAAACGATTTGAGTCGAGATAGGAATGAAGAGACGGACATGGCATATATGAGGAAGAGGTAGGTGAGTTGATCGAAGAAGAAGAAGTAGAGATCAAGGAGGGCGGAAACGGGTTCGATGTATGTATAGAAAGAAGAGGCGGTACGCTATTCAGACTTCGTTCGTAGCATGGGGCTACTGAGCTGAAAGACTTGCATGAAGGGTTTTCAACTAAGACGGCAGCGGATTACACTCGTAATCACTGAACATTGGGCGTATATGAGTCAGATCCCTACCGGCCGCGTTTGGAAGTAGCGGCGTGGCACATGGGTAACTCAGATAGATCCGTACCAGCATGCAAAGAAAACATCTCATGCGGATTAGGAATTCTTTGGACAAGAACAGTCCCCTGCTTTCCGAGTCTTTCTTTTCGTAGCTGATATTGCCGGAATTTTATTTATTGGTGCAAATATTCAACAGCTGCAGCTTGTGCTAATGCAGATTGGCTCTCATAGGCTCTTTAAAGTGTGATGACCCTCTAATGGCTTGCACAGAGGTTTCAAGGCTGTGTTCAGTAAAGCCTTGCGTGTCGTGTTGTCCTTTGTTGAAATGTAACTTCTCCAATCATCTTAAACTTTATTGCCAACAGGATCTACTGTGTGCCCACCAATCCATCGTGATCTCCGATTGAGAGACCATCTTTCACACATGGACCAAGTCGCTCGTGCTTTATATCACATCTTATCACCTTTCTTCCACTTGATTGCTCCAATGCACACATGGTTTTGAACATTGGGCGGCTTATTGTGATTTGTGAAAATGCTGATTGAACTTTTGTTATTGAGACTGATATTTCTTTTTGTCTTATTTCGTTGATCATGAATGACTTCGAAGCATTTAGCAAAGAGTAAGTGCTTGAAGACCTCATATATATAAGCAGTAACGACACTCTTATGCTGATGTGCAGATTCTTTGAGATCATCACCGTCTTCATTCTTGTTCTCGGAATGCTCAATCTGCAGTGAAATAGATTTAAAGTCAAGAGATGTATGTTTTCATCTAATCAGTGTTGAAATTGCTCTTCTGTCCTGTGCATAGTATTCTTCGGCTATTTTTGAAATATCAAAATTCTCCCTGAGTCTAGACTGTATTCACAGACTGTCGTTGACTGTATGTAGATTGATATTCTCGTAATCATCAATAGACAAGATTTCAAAAGACATCAGATATCAGAGCGAAGACCGGATGAAGCTCTTGCATTCATGAGATTCGTCGTGTCTCATTATACTGTAAAGATAGCTATAGCTGTGGAAGGCTATAAAAAACAATGTGATGATTGAGTTCTCTTAGCTTAGATTGACATGATGTTGCTGCGAGATCTCGTTCCTGATTGAAACATAAGAATATACCAGGTAACTGGTTACATTCATCAGATCGTAGCCGCTGGTAAATTTCCTTTGATGTGCAATTCAGAGGTTGAGCCGCAGTGTTGACTTGCAAGATCTTCTCTTCAACTTAAATCATCATATGACCGGTTCATCAGTCTAATACATCTATGATGACAGATGTTATGCATTGCTCTCGTTATCATGTCCTGAATCTTGTAGCATCTCTGATAATTCTTCTTGATTTGCATTATTCAATACAAGCTGTCGTTCTTATTCTGCTGAAACTGCATGATATTGTTACGCGAGGATCTGAATTGTTCTTGACAACATAGTACTCAAACCCTGTTGGAAATAGGAAACAGTACTGTTACCCCTGTGGTTAGTAATCTCCGCATTGATCCGGCGCTAGTGGATGGGTATTTACCCTTCGCCCACTTCTTTCCTTCATCCATATGCTCTACCAAATATATATACTTCTACCAGATAGTCAATATATGCACATATTCGCTCTGACCCTCATATACCAATACCTTCATGGCTTGATACCAAAATCCCTACCAACTTCCCTACCATGATACCAAACTCCCTACCAACTTCCCTACCAAACGCCCTACCAAACGCTCTACTAAACGCCCTACCAAAATCCCTATCGAACTCTCTACATACCAAACTCGATACCAAACTCCCTACCAAAATCTCTATCAAACTCGATACCACACTTCCTACCGACCTTTCTACCAAACATCCTTCATGGCTTTCTATCAAATCTATCTACGTCTGGTTCAGTTTTCGGGTTTTAGCGAATTTGGCGGGGAAAACACACAGATCAGCCCCGAATTTGGTGCAAATAGAGCAAATACCTAGGTACCATCCCCACACTCCCAAAATATTCCCAAGCTTCATTTTTGAAGCTACCGTTGTATCGTTGTATGCGAAACCTGTACCATTTTTTGGAATTTGCCGAGACCTCATCAAAAATTTCAAAAAGTGCAAAATATGAACCAGACTTGTAGAATCTACCCCACTGCTCCTCCAGTGCTTCATATGTAGTTAATTCAATGCTTGATATGTAGTACATTCAGTGCTTCATCTGTAGTATATTCAGCGCTCCATATGTAGTATACTCAGTCGGAAGGTCTTGAGGGCGCACATTGCGGGCAGCGTCCGAGGGTCGGTGGAAAAAGTCGTTAGACACCAAATTAAGCGATCCCCGCCAAACACCACCAAAAACACATAAATTTGTTAGCAGTTTCTGGAGAACATCAACCACATCGTTATGAAACGGCCTCGAACACCAGATTTGAATCTCATAGAAAACGTATGGCGTATACTGAAGTCACGCGTTAAACGTCATAAATGCACGACCCCGGAGCAGCTACGAAAGGCCATAGAACTGGAGTGGAAGAAGATTACTTTGGAGGAGGTCAATGAGTCCATTTTGGGTAGCCCAAAGGGTAAAAAGGATGCTCGGGGGGTCAAAAAAGGCAAGCCAAATTGGCACGATAGGGTACAACAGTGCTGGGAGCGAAATGGATACTCTGCTCAGTTTTAGAAGACAGAATAGTAGAAAATTGATGGATTTCTCCATAGATTATTGGTGGTGTTTGGCGGGGATCGCTTAATTTGGTGTCTAACGACTTTTTCCACCGACCCTCGGTCACTTTTACTAGATACTTTAAATTAGGTGGTGTTTGCTAGAGAGTCATTGCGCATCACTCAGTTACACATCAAATTTAGTAGGCAATTCAAGGGTTTACATATGATTCCGAGCAACAGTAGTTTTGCTGTTAGGACCGGATCAACGCTTGGATCCGATCCTAGGTTTGATACCTAGTACGTCACTTGGCTCGTTGGTTATAGAGGGTATTAGGGACGTTCTAAGCATAGCTTAGCGCAATTGCTATCTTTTGCCGTACAGTTGGTCAAGCGGTTCATCCACTTAGTCAACTGAATGGTTCGATTAGTTAGGCTCAGGGATCCTAACCCTGGCGCTTACATTTGCACTGTTTAAAGAGCTTCAATTTCGTGTTCAAAGAGCTTCAATATCGCTGTTTCAGCACCTCCTTCGCTACATATGAAATGCTGCAAACAGGCCTGCATTCATTTGGATGGAAGAGAGTGTGGCAGCACGTCCACCTCGCTACCCTTCACCTCGCTGCCCTTCACCTCTTGCCCGTGTGAGACCTCGACCTCGATTTCGATCCCGACCCCGCCTCTGCTTCACTCTCCGCTGTAGCTCTTGTTGTTCCGCCTTCATCAGTATCTGTTCATACTGTGAGAACTTATCTTCCTCGAAATGGGGAGGTGAAGCCAAAGACATGAGATCGGCGGAGGCGATGCTGACAGGTGGGGCGCCGATGAGGGTGGTCATGACAATGGCGATGGCGATGATGAGTGTCAGAAGGAAGGTTTACAACAAGTCTGATGTGTGGGTTTACTAGGCTAGATTAACCGTTTAAGGCTGTGGGGAAGGTCATGAAGAGGTTGCTCAGAATCATATGTAAACACTTGGATTACGGTGTGTAACTGAGTGATGCACAATGGAAATTTCAGGTTTCCCCGAGGGGGTGTACATGTAAGCCAGGGAGGTGTATGGGTATTGGCTCCCTAAATAAGACATGTGTCACTAAAAAGGACGGCAGTTCCTTTTTTGAACGATCCTTTGCAGAAAAACGGAGCTAAAAGGTAGGCACGATCCCAACATGACTAGGGCCAAAGAGCCAACCCAATTCACAGTCAACGCTCAATCCCCAACATCTTCTTCACTCTTCTGTGTCACAACACGTCCGTCCCCTTCAGGCCTAGCGTATACTCTGAACATTACATAAATAGAAGCTCTTGCACCTCTCTTCTTCTGTATTCTTAATGTTCAGTGCTACCTCTAGAGAATTAAGCATACCATCAACGAACTTCACTGGTTGGATCATCTAGGCACGGTCCCAACTTCGGGTGCCGGCTTCGCTAGCGTCGATATTGGAGTCATTCCCCTATCAGCTCAACGAGGCCTCACTGGTCAAAAAGGGACCTCTGAACTTCAGTGCATGGCAAGCCGAGCTGGCTGAACATCATGACAAGGGGTATGTTTAAGAACCGCTATTGACCATCGAACATGGAGTCAAAATCGGATATCGGGACCTCGCCCTCTGCCCCCAGCTCGTTGTGATTAGAATCCCCACAGCCTCAAATTCGGTTAATCTAGCCTAGTAAACCCACACATCAGACTTGTTGTAAACCTTCCTTCTGACACTCATAATCGCCATCGCCATCGCCATCGCCATTGTCATGACCATTCTCACCGGCGCCCCACCTGTCAGCATCGCCTTCGCTGGCCCCATGTCTTTGGCTTCACCTCCCGTTTCGGGGGAGATCTATGATGATGTGAAACTCTGTCAGATCCACTTTTACAAGTTCAAAACCCCGCTGTTATTCGATCAAAGAATAGATTCGTAGAAGCAAGAGAACGACGAGACGTTAGACGTCAGCAAGAGTTCAAGAATTCTACACAAAGAACATGTACTGATGAAGGCGGAACAACAAGGGCAAGGGCTACAGCAGAGGGTGAAGCAGAGGCGGGGGCGAAGTCGGGGTCGGGGTCGAGATCGAGGTCTCACACGGGCAAGGGGTGAAGAGCAGCGAGATGAAGAGCAGCGAGGTGAATGTGCTGCCGCACCCCCTTTCATCCAAACGAATGCAGGCCTGTTTGCAGCGTTTCATATGTAGCGAAGAAGGTGCTGAAACAGCGATATTGAAGCTCTTTAAACAGTGCAAAATTACTGTGGAGAGGTTGCTCAGAATCATATGTAAACCCTTGAATTGCCTACTAGATTTGATGTGTAACTGAGTGATGTGGAATGAAAATTTCAGGTTTCTCGGAGAGTGTACATGTAAGCAAAGGAGGGTGTATAGATTACCAATACTTTAGCTCAGGAACGCGGAATTATGCGCATGGTCGGGTGACATGATCGGACATTTTGCCGACCTCTAGCGTGGGTCAGCCGACCTGTAGTCTTCAACAAAGTCATCTACTAGATAGTCAATATATCTACATGCACATATTCGCTCTGACCCTCATATACCAATAGCTTCCTGCTTCTAAAATCCTCAGTGGTTCAAGCCATAGTCTCTTCATGTCTCTTGAAAATAAAGAGAATATGGCTGCAAATAACTCAGATCTTATTCTTCGGTGTGGAGGAATCAAGTTTGAAGTGCATCGTGCAACTCTTTGCCTAAAAAGTCCATTCTTCAAAGTGGCGTGCTATGGAGAGTTTCGGGTATGTCATTATGATATTCTAATTACCGCAGATGACTAACAACAATAGGAAGCCAAAACCCGGCAGATAGACTTAGTTGATGATGATCCGGATACTGTTGAGCGAATGATATCGTATTTCTACAAAGATGACTACGAAGACGGGAACACGAAAAACCTTGGTATCAACACGTACGATATAACTAGGGAGAAAGTCCACGCCAGGCATCGCTCTATGCTGAATGACATATCGGTGTATGCCATTGCGGATAAATATCTTATTCCCGACCTAAAGAAGCTAGCAATATCCAAATTCAGAAGCCTAGCCTATTCTATCTGGCCTCACTACGATTTCCCTGCAATTGTCATATTAGCATACGATTCAACACCAGACAATGATGAAGAACTTCGTGATACTGTCGCGACTATCTGCGCAAGACATTTTGATGATGTGCTTCAGGACAAAAGTTCCAGTGCTTTGGAGATGAAGAATATTGGAATAATCGGCTTCGACGTGGCAAAAAAAGTCAAGGCGATTAGCGAAGAAGATTTTGATTACGTGTGCTCGACTCTTTTTTCAGTTGAAGAGAAGTTCAACGAAATGAAAAGGGAATTTAAGTCTTTGTTCGACAGCATGTGTGCGAGATGTCTCGAACGTGTGTCGCATATTCCGACTATAGATACAGCTTGAAACTGTCTTCTTCCTTCTGTATTCTTGGCTGGCAAGACTCTCACCTTCACGTGGTGCCGGCTGGGAACCTGATAACAATTGGTTATTCTTATCAGAGCTAAGAAGAGTCACGAACCCGACGATACACAGCCGAAGACGCCTATTAACGATCTTTATCGAGCGATGTGCGACTGTTACAACGATCATCGAAGCCACCGAGCCAAGGGGCAAGATACTGCGTCCTCACCACACGGCTTATATAATCTCAATGCCGAAGTTCTATCGATAGGGACTCTCAGCGATCTTCGACGATTAAGCTCTCGAGGCTTATTTGACTGCGTTTCGTTCAAATCACTGTTCTGTTTGGAAAGAGGCTTTGCCAATAAACACACTATATGAGCTATAGGGTGGCCTTCGGTAGAAGTTTGGCTCTTAGATCCAGCGCTCACTACGATGGAAGGTATACAAGTTGGTTGAAAAGTTGGAATGCTCAGGAAGAGGGGGAATCAAGACTTAACGATGTGTCGTTTGAGAGCCAGGGACTGTGCAGGACTGGATCCAATTGTCAGTCTCCCTCATACGCCTCTATACCTAGAGACATCGATGCATTTCTACGGTTTAGAGTTTCCACCGAATAAAAAAAAATCGGTGGTTTTTCGTTTCCGTGGGGCTATTCTACAAAGGCCAGCTATCCTGGAGTACTGAAGGAGGGGATACGAATAGGAGGAATCTCGTGTATTGAGGACCTGTCTTGAGGATGGTACAGTTCGGTGGCGATTGTATAATCTGTGGGTAACCAGGCCTACATATATAGCGAGTGTCTATTGTAGCTTTATAGCTTCGCACTCGAGTCAATAAAAGAACTATCACCTTCTGTATTCTTGGTTTTCTACTGGTTAGATTCTACCTTATGGAAGCTTGCAGAGTTGCGAGTACTGTTAAATCACGGCTCCCGAATTTGGAACAGTAAAGAAACTAGTGAACTTTGAGATACAATATTTTTACAGTATTTTTTGCTATACTGTTAGATTACATAATAGTACTGAAATTCTCTCTGTAACAATGGATTACTGCGTCATAATAAGCTCTACCTTATTATTGCTAAAAGAATAACCATAATATGCGAACCAGGTCATCACCGTTATTCCTAATCTCCATATTGTGCCAGGATCATTTAATGTGAGAACGTTCAGTAAACTTGGCGGCGTTCTAGAAGATTTATCGTTTTCTCAATATTGACTGTTAACACCGTGTAAATATCGTAACATCTCAGTAAATGCAGTCGAGAGATTCAACTACCCTTTGAGAATCTAAGGTAGGTAAATAAACGGCCCCACCACATGCTGATGGCAGCTTTACCTACTGTGTTTGTATACCTACCTATCTAATCTCGCATCTTGTCCCAACCATCGGTCAGCAAAAACGAGACTTTGCAAAACTCGACAAATTCTTCGGCCTCTGAACCCTTAGTCGCGTCTTGCAGAGAGAAAAAACCATCTGCCTTGATATTCTGTATCAGTCGTTCGCCACTTAAGAGTTAAGGACGTGGTTAATGAGAGAATGATCTGTCATAGAACAGCCAGGGCTAGCCTTGCGTTGATGCAACCTGCAAACCTGCGGAGACAACAATCTGACTTGTACTGGCTACTTCAAACTCTATCAGCCCAATCTAACCACGCAAAACCTAACGGGTTGGGTCCAGTTAGACGTTGGGGCCAAAACCTCCTTCGCTCACCCCGCTGTAACATTGATTTTGCAATTATGGATCATGGCAAGGGAATGGTCCATCAAGCTCAACCTTCCCACCAAGCTCCCCATGAAGCTCCCCGCCAAGTTCCCCTTCTTGTAATCATTCCACGTAACGACTGTTCCCTAAATCACTGTTTAGCTTCGTCAAGGGGGCGTTCGTCATCTCTATCCCTCTCGGAATGTTTGCCTTACTATATATCTTATGTCATCTGAATTGCAACACGCAGCCATTGGCAGCCGCCATTACCAGCGTCATTTTCTGTTGCTCAAACCCAACTTTCTCATATACCTGGTTTTCCGAACTCTTGATTACGGAATATTTTTGTAGCATGCGAACGATGGTATATGAGGCTTCAATGAGAGCGAAGTCTTCTATTCGCATCGGTGCAGCTGTCAGTATTGTAATGCAGATCACTTCATATAGAAAAGCTCATTTGAGACTTACGACCCAGACAAACCCTTGGGCCTCCATTGAAAGGTAAATAGCCCCAGTTAGCATCGGTCTTATTGCCATACAATGGCAGATTATTTTCCCATCTTTCGGGGCGAAAGTCTTCCGAATCCTCGCCATATAGATGCTTCTGGCGATGTAGTGCATAGACAGAGTATGCAACGGCTTCGCCACGACGTACCAGTACTGGCGAAGTTCCATCTGGACCGCCGCCGGTGGGAAGGGTGGTAGTCTTTAAAGCAACTCGGTTGTTGACTGGTACCGAGGGATAAAGGCGAAGAGCTTGCAGTATTAGATGAGACCCGTATATTTATCTACGACAGCTAGGCTAGGGTTTAACGTACTCTCCTTGAGGATGTTTGACAGATATGTCATCTTTTTAAGATCTTCTCGCGTCAAGCCAGGCTTTCCATCGACGACTGCCTCTATTTCATCTCGCAATTTAGTTAGAACTGCTGGATGTAATACGAGAAGACGACTGTTCTCAGATTTAGTGATTCCCAACAGCTCACGGAACGATGTGAATAGGGGCTGAGTTATTGGACTTGACGTACAATATCCACGACAGTAAACACGCTGTAGTATCCCTCCCAGCCAGCAGGATATTCAAAAGTTGATCTCGTAGTGCATCCTTGTTCTGACAATCTTGAGCCACGACATCCAGAAACAAATATCGATCGGGCTTATCCTGCTTAGTGTTTGCGATGTTTATGAGTCCATGCGCAATGATCTGATCCACAAACTTATGTACCGTCTTGCAGGCATTCAAGAAACTTCGCCCACCGATGAGGAAGTATAGATCAAGAAGTCGATAGCGTTTCATCATATATTCCTGCGCTAAATTAAACGCTTCTGCAAATTCTTTCTCGTCGCCGATAGCGTTTGACTTCAGGCTGTACACTGACTGTCCGAATAAAAGAGAAGTCATCGTGTCAAGGGTGAATCGAAAGAAGAGCGGTTGCAGATCGATAGATGAACCATCTTGCGGAATCCGTGCAATCAAATTATCCACGTGCTCCTTGAAGAGATCTAGATCGCGATAGTTGCTCCGGGCAAATTGCGGCTTGAGCAATTCTCGAGAGTGCTTCCAAGCCGCGCCGTCTTGAGTAAAGATGCCATCGCCTAGTAACGGACAAAAGATGTTATGACGAGGACCAAAACCAAAGTCTAAACTTGTTAGTGTCAATATAGGTCCTGGAGTTGTTCACTCAACCATCGAATTGCGTGGAAAGCATCGCCTCTAGGTTTCGAGGGTCAATTGTCCCAAAAGACTTTATCCCTAGAAAAACATAATCCAATGTATCGCCCCAACGACGGAAATGGTGTAGAAACAGGGCCATCAAGCGGTTATCGGCATCGGCTGAAAAGATCTGACGAAGACGATCAACGCCAAGTGGAAGCTCAGTGAGCAATCGGTTTGGAGGAAGGCAACCATGTTGAAGGCCGAATGCAATATCTGTCTTGAAGAAAGTTAGCGTGTGTTTAACCTTGCAGCGAGAGCCATGAACTATGGCATCCTATGCCGGGTGCATGACGAGAATTGTACACTCACCTGATTTGCCAGGTATCTAACTGTTAACCAGTACATGCAACAAGAGATAAAAATGCTCAGCGCAACAGTAAGAAGCGAGGTGACCATGTTTTTATCAAATTAACACCGAGAATCATCAGCAGAAATCATAAAATAAGTTCGACCCGCTAATTTCGGCCGAGGCATCCCCACCAAAAACATCAGAAAGTAGGGCTGATAGGGCTGGGGCCCGCCGGATAATAGAGAGTCATTGACGGGCATCGAACGCATCAATGGAGGGGGCAAGCATATACTACCCGCAAATTTTGGCCCCCCATTTCAACAACCTTGATGACGACATGCTAGTCACTACCTCTGAAACAGGCTATTCAAATGACTGGATTTCCCTTCGATGGCTGGAGCACTTCGATCGATCGCTATCCCTTTGACCGCCACAAAGTCGGCCACCCCTATGATCTACAAATCTACAATGCTAGTAAGGGAACCCCACCAATGACTAAGCATACGAGCATCTATTTGGACTCGGCGAGTCGGCGACAGCCCGGTTTTCTAAGCACCGGTATCCCATCTGGTCAAGCTGCTACCAAATTTGGCCTAGCTGTTGATCAAAGGGGGTCGACTCTGTGGCGGTCAAAGGGGTAGTCAAAAGCATCAACAGCTTGGAGAATGCTTGTGATGGATGATGGATCTCATCATACACGCGAATTTCTAAGCTACTGCGAAGATCACAAGATCATTCCAGCCGCTAGATGTGTGTGTATTTTAAAGCATTGGCATTCGGAGGCGGTTAACCGAGCTGTTCAAATGGGTGACGACTGACGAGACCTTTTCAAAAGTCGAGTTATTGGCTGCCTTCAACGAGTTTCGAACCATTGAAAGCCTTCAAAGAATACTATAAGCAAGCTAACCACAGCTGGTTTAGCTCAGAGGGGTTGACCTAGCTGCCGGCCTGTCGCCAGCAATACCTAGATACCTATCTAGGTATTGCGGGGGTCTTTTTACGGTAACGATACGGTGGTTTATTTGAATACTGTAATGACACCATTAGCAAAGTTCGGAACTGAATAAACACTGGTTTCATAAATAGACTGTGAACAATAGGAACGAGAATGTTCCGAAATAGGGTAGATGAAAAGGAACGGTTGCATCACCGTTCCGATCAAAATCGGTGCAAATAGATAGAAACGGTTTCACTCTGCCAACAGTTCCCCTTCCCTACATGGTTCTCACACCGTCTCAACTTTCGAGACGTTGCCGGGGTTAACTTTCCCGACGGGTTGCCTCATTTCATTCAGTGGAGAAGATCAGATGATGTGGGAGTGATTAAGAGCATCTGCTAGAGAATCTCTGCAGTTTTATAGCATAACTAGTTAAGAGATAAGGTAGTAGAATACCTTAGATAGCATGAAAAGCAAATGGGTATAATGCATCGCTCCAAAATCAACAATATTCGATCAAGCATAAAGCAACCCTCAATTAACCCACTCCCCAGCACCATGCTAACCTCAAGACGAGCCAGTGACATCAGATCCGCTCAACGCCCTCTCCCTCCCCCCCCAATCATAGAGAAGCTACTGGCGGTGGTGGTGAAGGAGCTGCCTTTGGTGGTGGAGGCCCAGAGACATGATAGCGCGTGTCATTGGCTGGTAGAAGCTTTCGAACCTTCTTCTTTGAATCTTTCTGCTTCATGCCTTTTTCATCGAAGGCCGCGAAGCACGACTTATCAACAGCATCATATTCGCTTTTCGTTGTCATAGTATCGTAGAATTCAAGCAGTTCTTTACGGGAATCCGCTTGTCCAGGACCACCAGCAACCAGCAACCTGGTGGCAAAGTTGGAATAAACATCTATTACAAAGTCAACACCGAACCTCAACTTAGAGTACATGTGCATACTCTTCAAGAAATAGGCCCCCAATTCTGAACTATTCTCGACATCCAGATAGCCATCCATAAATCCCCACACCGACAGAAAGTTCTCCGTATTGTACTTTGCGCAGAAGTAGTCGTGAAGAAGTTTCTCATCTTTCACCCCCGCCATCATCCCACCCTTCTCGATGTCAATTAGACGCATTTCTCGAACATGCGCCTATCAAGTATCAGTAGCAATAACTATCTTACTTCGTTGCTAAGTACATACAAGCATCCTGCCAATCGTCTTGTTCTTGTACGACTTGATATTTTCAAAAACCTTCGTGCGAGCCACAATCCACTCGTATGAATCGGTCGATGCATCTTTGCCATACGCCTCTCGAATAATTGCAGCGTGCTGCGTATTTGTACAGTATAGAAGCGCCATCCACCGGATTTTTCGATCCAGGGCCGCAAGCATTGGGGCTACTGTCTTCGCTACAGCTTGCAGATCGGCATTCTTGGTTCTACGTTTGGCGCGCTTGGGTGGATTGGCAACGAGCTCGCGTTGTCTCTTTCGAATAGATTGTTCCTCTTGAGGAGAAGACGTACTGAGCGAAGTAGACGAGGTTGTGGAGGGACTGGTCGTTGCGGAAGTCTATTGCACCAGCTTCTCTTAGAATGAACACATAAGTGAGCTGATTCTACTCACATCTTCTAAAAGCCTAGGGGTAGTCTCAAGGACAGTATCATTTGATAGAGTGCTGCTAGAAGTTGAAAGTGTTGACGTCATGCTGATGCTTCAAGTCTCACAAATGAAATGTAGAAAGCTAGAGAGGTTGGGAAGTTTGATAGCGTGTACAATTATATCACAGCGAATTATCACAGAACCTGCGATCAAAGGTCGCTGTTCTCAGGATTGAAATTGAAGTGGAGAAAAAGATGAAGCGGGGCAGACATCATGTGATTTGCGGAGTTGACTTTTCATGAGCCGCCCGCCAAATTCATTCAACTGTTTCTCCATAATCTATCTATCTCGACAGCGCACACAGAACAGCATCGGCAGTTGTTCTGATATACTTGAGAAGCTTCATTCCATTGAGAAGAGGCTGATGCTTTGCAGGCTTGCAGCAGCTAAGAATCACACAATACATTCTCTTTGCTTCTCCGTCTCGTCAACTTCATCATATCATCCGACTTCTTGAATACTCTAGGAC